>Ga0308164_10000205_pt1 | contig 140912 bp, 122 predicted proteins | sample PhyTR2_FD_201031 | JGI IMG/M metagenome (GOLD analysis project Ga0308164, IMG submission 201031) | Phyllosphere microbial communities from UC Gill Tract Community Farm, Albany, California, United States - DLSLT.R2 | ecosystem: Host-associated > Plants > Phyllosphere > Unclassified | place...
AGCGGGACCGGCTCTCGCTCATCTTTGAATGATAAAACAAGCACGCATGAAAGCAGACCTTAGCCCTCTCGTTAAAACCAGTTGTTATCACTGTGGAGATGATTTGCCCGCGGCACCATACTATAGCGGAGATAAACAGTTCTGCTGCCTGGGCTGCCGCAGTGTATATCAGATCTTGTCAAGCCATAACCTGTCAAACTATTATACCTATAATGAGGTGCCCGGTCAGTCGCAGAAGAAAAACCCGCAGTTCTTTGATTACCTGGATGAGGAAGGGATTGCGGCAGATCTGATCGATTACACTGATGAGGAGCGCACCGTAATTACGCTTTATATTCCGGCTATCCATTGCAGCTCCTGCATCTGGCTGCTCGAAAACCTGTACCAGCTCAACCCGCATATTTTACAGTCGCGCATAGATTTCCCTAAAAAACAGGTCAGCATTACCTTCAGAAACAAAGAGATATCTCTGCGGCAGGTAGCCGAACTGCTGGATAATATTGGCTACGAACCCCTCATCAGTCTGCAGGATGTGGTTAAGAAACAGCAGGGCAGTAATGCCGAACGCCGGCTTATCACGCAGATTGCTGTAGCAGGCTTTTGTTTTGGCAATGTGATGATGCTCAGCTTTCCTGAATACTTTGGTTTTGGCAAACTTGACGGGCATTACCGTATAGTTTTTAACTGGATAAACCTTGCGCTTTCCCTCCCCGTACTGCTCTACAGTGCAAAAGACTATTTCGTATCTGCCTGGACCAACCTGCGCAAGGGCATCCTCAACCTTGATTTCCCCCTGGCGCTGGGTATTGCCGTTATGTTTGTGCGCTCTGCTGCAGAGATCATTACTGCTACCGGTTCCGGATTTATAGATACCCTCTGTTCTTTAACCTTTTTTATATTGATTGGCAAATGGATGCAGCAGCGTACTTATCATTACCTGTCTTTTGAGCGCGATTACCGATCTTACTTTCCGGTTGCCGTTACCAGGATCAGCGAGGGGAAAGAGCAGCCTGTTCCGCTGAACGATCTGATGACGGGCGACCGCATCCTGATCCGCAGCAACGAAATTATCCCGGCTGATGCCATCCTCCTGAAAGGAGAAGCAAGAATAGATTTCAGCTTTGTTACCGGCGAATCTGCTGCTGTAGAAAAGGTGCTGGGCGAAATGGTGTATGCCGGGGGCCGGCAGCTAGGTGCTGCAATTGAACTGGAAGTGGTAAAGCCGGTGTCTCAGAGTTACCTCACCAAACTCTGGAACAACGAAAGCTTTGGCAGTCAGAAAAGTAAAATCAGGACCTTTAGTGATACGGTGAGCAGGTATTTCAGCATCGCCCTGCTGGCGGTGGCCTTGTCTGCCGGATTATTCTGGATCAATACCGACCTCAATAAGGCAATTGCGGCCTTTACTGCGGTACTCATTATTGCATGCCCTTGTGCACTGGCACTAAGTTCGCCATTTACACTGGCAGCCGTGCTGAGTGTCTTTGATAAGAACAAGTTCTACCTTAAAAACACGGAAGTGGTTGAGCAGCTGGCCAGGATAAATACCATGGTGTTTGATAAAACCGGCACCATTACCAATCCGGCCTCTGGTGGTTTTGCATTTACTGCCCGGCTAACAGAAACACAACAGCAGCTGGTGGCAGACCTTGCCCGTAACTCGGGTCACCCTTTAAGCCGCGAGCTCGTAAAGTGGCTCAACAAGGACAATATGTATGCGGCAGACCAATACCGCGAACAGGTTGGAAGGGGTATTACCGGCCGTATAAACGGTCATGAAGTTAAGCTGGGGAGTGCAGCCTTTCTGGGTCTGCAGGCAAAAACCACCGGCAGTGTGGTACATATTATTATTGATGAGCTATACTGCGGCTATTTCCTTTCAGAACAGCAATGGCGGCCGGGCTTTAAACAACTGGCAATGCAGCTGGGTAAAAATTACGACCTGCATTTGCTGTCCGGAGATCAGGATCACGACCGTCAGTCGCTGGCCCCCTTCTTTCCCGCATCGCGGCAGCTGCACTTCAGGCAGAGCCCGCAGCAGAAGCTGGATTATATCAGTACACTACAGCTTAAGGGTGCAGCAGTAATGATGCTGGGCGATGGACTTAACGACGCGGGTGCCTTAAGGCAAAGCGATCTCGGCATTGCCGTTACAGATGACATCAATAACTTCTCGCCTGGCTGTGATGCCATTCTGGATGGTGCCGCTTTTGCTCAATTGCCGCAATTTATCAGGCAGGCCAAAGATGCGGTAAAGATTATCCATATGTGTTTCGCCATATCCATCTCTTACAATGCAATAGGACTGTTTTTCGCCGTGCAGGGCTTGCTTTCACCGCTGATCGCGGCAATACTGATGCCTATCAGTACGGTTACCATTATACTTTTTACCAGCCTCTCGGCCAGATTTTACGCGCATAAAAACAAACTGCTATGAACATGATCTTTATGCTGCTCGGTTTCAGCATTATCCTCGCACTGGTATTTCTGGTGGCTTTCCTCTGGGCCAGCAAGTCGGGCCAAAATGATGATCTCTATACCCCTTCCGTACGGATCCTGTTTGATGATGAACCGCGCAAAGAGGAAAAAGCAAAATGTGATGAAGATCATCTCAAGCCATAATTGGTGTCACGACTTAGCTATTGCCGGGCCCCTATTTTTACCCACATAAATCACAATCCATTTTTCTCATGACCGAAAAATTTTATTACGACAACAAGACCGTAAGGAATTTCGCAATTGCCACAGTAGTGTGGGGAATTGTCGGAATGACGGTCGGCCTGCTGGCTGCCATGCAGCTGTTTAAACCCGTGATGAACCTGGGCTCCCAATACACAACGTTCGGGCGTATCAGGCCATTGCATACCAATGCGGTAATCTTTGCTTTTGTAGGTAATGCCATCTTTATGGGGGTTTATTATTCCCTGCAGCGCCTGCTGAAAGCAAGGATGTTCAGCGATGTGCTCAGCAGCATCCACTTCTGGGGCTGGCAGCTCATTATTGTGGCCACGGCTATTACTTTACCCCTGGGTTATACCACCGCACATGAGTATGCGGAGATGGAATGGCCCATAGATATTGCCATTACGCTGATCTGGGTAGTATTTGGTATCAATATGTTTGGTACTATCTTTAAGCGACGGGAGAAACATATGTATGTGACCATCTGGTTCTACATTGCCACGTTTGTAACGGTTGCGGTACTGCATATTGTGAACTCTATCGAGCTTCCAATATCTGGTCTGAAAAGCTATTATATCTATGCAGGGGTACAAGACGCGCTGGTACAGTGGTGGTATGGGCACAATGCAGTAGCATTTTTCCTTACTACGCCATACCTGGGCATGATGTATTACTACCTGCCTAAAATGGCTAACCGACCTATCTATTCGTACAAACTGAGTATCCTGCATTTCTGGTCGCTCATTTTCATCTATATCTGGGCGGGTCCGCACCACCTGTTGTATACTTCCCTTCCTTCATGGGTACAATCTCTGGGCACGGCGTTTTCAATTATGCTGATTGCACCAAGCTGGGGCGGTATGATTAACGGATTGCTCACCCTGCGCGGGGCATGGGACAAAGTACGGGAAGACCCTACGCTGAAATTTATGGTAGTGGGTATTACCTGTTATGGTATGGCAACTTTCGAGGGCCCTATGCTGGCACTGAAACAGATTAATGCCATTGCGCATTATACCGACTGGATAGTAGCACACGTACATGTAGGTGCACTGGGCTGGAACGGCTTCCTCACTTTTGCCATCTTATACTGGCTGGTACCAAGAATTTATAACACCAAACTTCATTCAGTAAAACTGGCTTCTTTCCACTTCTGGATTGGCACACTGGGTATTATTTTTTATGCCGTACCACTATACTTTGCAGGTTTTACGCAGGGGCTGATGTGGAAAGAGTTTACGCCAGAGGGCCTGCTTAAATATGCCAACTTTCTGGAAACGCTGAAACAGATACTACCTATGTATGTGATGCGGTCTATCGGCGGAGCTTTATACCTGACAGGGGTTATTGTAATGACCTATAACCTGATCAAAACCATGAAAGCGGGCAGCCTGGTAGCCAATGAGGCAGCAGAGGCCAACCCTTTGCCAAAAGATTTTGTACCACAGGGAAGTGATAAGAAAGCACACCGCTTCCTTGAACGTAAACCATTGCTGTTCCTGGGGCTGTCGCTCGTAGTAATCCTCATTGGCGGTATGATAGAGATGATGCCAACCTTTACTGTACAGTCTAATATCCCTACCATCAAAAGCGTAAAACCTTATACCCCGCTTGAGCTGCAGGGACGTGATGTTTATATCAGGGAAGGCTGTGTAAACTGTCACTCGCAAATGATCCGTCCTTTCCGTTCAGAAACGGAGCGTTATGGTGAATACAGCAAGGCAGGTGAGTTTGTATACGATCATCCATTTTTATGGGGCTCTAAGCGAACCGGTCCGGATTTGCAGCGCGAAGGCGGAAAATATGGCAATGCATGGCATTATAACCACCTGTTCGATCCGCAGACCATGTCGCCAGGCAGTATTATGCCACCTTATGAGTGGCTCATTAACCAGCAGCTTGACACTACGACTACACGTTCAAAAATCAATGCCATGCGCACACTGGGCGTACCTTATAAAGTGGGTTACGAAAACCTGGCCAATGCAGCGCTGGATAAGCAGGCCAAAGCAATTGCGGCCGATCTGAAGCAGAACAATATCAAGGTAAAGAGCGACAGGGAGATTATTGCTATCATCGCTTACCTGCAGCGCCTGGGAACAGATATTAAGGCCAAATAATTATTAAAAAGAAGAAGACATGTTCAAGCAATTTTTAGAAAACGCTGAAGGAAACCAAGGGTATCTGCTCAGCTCGTTAGCAATCTTCCTGCTGTTTTTTATACTGGTAGGCGTATTTGTGCTGACAATGAAAAAGGATGAAATAACATATATGAGCGAGCTCCCAATTAAAGAAGATAACGATGAAAGAGGCAGTTAACAACAGCTGGACTACAGGGAACACATCGGTGGATATTGTGATTATTGTCATGATCCTCACCTCTATTATGATCCTCTGTGTATCTATCCTGATGCTGAAAGTGGTTAAGTTTTACGTAAAAGAAGCAGTAAACCCTATTCCTTTTGCCACAGCAGAAGAGAAAGCCCAGCGCAGGCTTGAAGAAGAGGCCAGAAGGGCCGAAGAGAAGAAAAAGCCTACCATCTGGACCAGGCTTATGCAGCTGAAACCGATTGAGGAAGAGAAAGACCTGATGATGGAGCATGAGTTTGACGGGATTGCCGAACTGGACAATCCCATCCCTGCCTGGTTCAGGATCCTGTTCTACAGCACCATTGTTTTTGGAATAGGCTATGTGCTGAACTACCATGTGTTTGATTATGGTAAATCGCAGGAGGAAGAATATGTGGCAGAGGTGCAGCAGGCGGCTGATGATAAGCTGGCCTTCCTGGCCAACCCGGTTAACTCCAAAAGTGCGGTAAATGAGAACAATATTGAGCAAAGCAAGGATGCGGCAGTGATTCAAAGTGGTCAGGCGCTGTTTGCTACGCGTTGCCCCCCTTGTCATGGTGCCAGCGGCGAGGGACTGGTAGGCCCGAACCTGACAGATGAATACTGGCTGCATGGCGGCAAGATCAAGGATGTGTTTAAAACCATTAAATATGGTGTTCCGGAAAAAGGGATGATTGCCTGGGAAAAATCAATGAGTGCACAGCAGATCTCAGACATTGCCAACTATGTATTGTCTTTACAGGGTACAAAACCTGCCGGTGCCAAAGCAGCTCAGGGAGCTAAAGAATAAGATGTTACAGGAAACTATACCTTTAGGAAAACAGACAGAAGAATTAAATGACGACGGAAAAAAACGGAAATGGCTATACCCTAAAATTATTAAAGGGAAGTTGTACCGTTACCGTTCTATAATCAGCTATGTGTTTCTGACTATACTGTTTGTTTCGCCATTCCTAAAACTGAATGGCGAGCAACTGGTTTTGCTCAATGTGCTGGAGCGGAAATTTGTATTTTTCGGGGTAATCTTCTGGCCGCAGGACTTTTATCTTTTTGTACTGGCCCTAATTACTTTTATTGTATTTGTGGTGCTGTTTACGGTAGTTTTTGGCCGGGTATTCTGCGGCTGGGTGTGTCCGCAGACTATTTTTCTGGAAATGGTATTCCGTAAGATTGAGAACTGGATTGAGGGCGATGCACTGAAACAGAAGAAACTTGACGAAGCTCCGCTTAGTCTAAAAAAATTCAGCAAAAAGACGCTTAAGCACGGTATATTTCTGCTGATTTCTTTTCTGATTGCGAATATCTTCCTGTCGTATATCATCGGCAGCAGCGTTTTACTGAAGATTATTACCGAACCTGTTAGTATGCATCTTTCTGGGTTTATCTCCATCTGCGTATTTACCGGGGTTTTTTACCTGGTTTTTTCGCGCATGCGCGAACTGGTATGTACAGTGGCCTGTCCGTATGGGCGGCTGCAGGGCGTGTTACTGGATAACCAGAGTATCATTGTGGCATACGATTATCAGCGTGGGGAACCGCGGGGAAAGAAGAACAGGGAGGAGTTTAAACTGACCGGAGATTGCATAGATTGCAAACTCTGTGTGCAGGTATGCCCTACAGGGATAGACATCAGGAAAGGCACACAGATGGAATGTGTAAACTGCACGGCCTGTATTGATGCCTGTGATATGGTGATGGAAAAGATTAACCGTCCTGTCCGCCTCATCGGCTTTAAGTCTGAAGATGAGATTGCCTCGAAACTGCCTTTTCAACTGAACAGGCGGATTTATGGTTATGCAGTGGTTTTACTGTTGCTGCTGACTACGCTGACCTATCTGCTGTATAGCCGGAGTACCGTTGAGGCCAGTATTTTAAGGGCAGCGGGCACCCTCTACCAGCTGCGCGATAAAGATCATACCGTAAGCAACCTGTACAATACAGAACTGGTAAACAAGACTAATAATGAGCTTGAATTTAAGATTGTGCCCGATCAGAAAAATGCCCGGATCCAGTATATCCAGCAGGAAAACCGTATTGCCGGGGGCAGCAGTGTAAAGCTCACCTTTTTTGTAATACTTCCACAGCAGGATATTAAAAGCTACAAGTCAGACATCGGCTTTAGCCTGGTATCGAAAGGCCGCCAGATTGAACACTTTACCACCACTTTTATCGCAGCACCAAATGATTAAAACTATGAATTGGGGAACGAAATTACTATTGGGGCTAGCCTCATTTATGATCTTTATTATAGCACTGGTGATCATTATGTTTAACAGCAAGAAAGACGCGCTGGTTGATAATGATTACTATGAAAAGGGGATCAATTATGATAAGGAGTATCAGCTGAAAGAACAGACTAAAGCAGACCATGCCAAACCGCTGATCAGCACTGGTCCGGAAGTGATAGTCATGGCTTTTACAGCAAAAGCTATCGGCACGGTACATTTTATGCGTACTGCTGATAAAAGTATGGACCAGGTACTGCCGTTTGAAAGCAATGCGGAGCATCAGGTAGTCATCCCATCGGGGATTCTGAAAAAAGGATCGTGGCGCCTTATCATAGACTGGCGCAGCCTTGATAAAAAATACTTATACGAACAGGAAATCAATATCAGATGAGTTATCAGAAACTGGCATTTATGATAGGTTTGCTGGGCAGCCTGCATTGCCTGGGCATGTGCGGACCCCTGGCCTTTGCTGTGCCCGTATTGCAGAAAGGTTGGGCCTGGCTGTTTTTGAACAAACTGGCCTACCAGCTGGGGCGGATTATCTCCTATTGTGTGTTAGGCGCGCTGATCGGACTGCTTGGCCGCCAGATCTGGCTTAGCGGACTGCAGCAGGGAGTGAGTATAGTGACGGGTTTACTGATTGTTATTGCAGCATGTTCCAGACTGTTCAAATTCTCGGTGAAGAATCCTAATACTTTTATCTCCAGGCCATTTTACCGTTTGTTCGATTATGCATTTAAACATAAGGCAAACCATCTGTTGATTGGTATGATCAATGGTTTCCTGCCTTGTGGCTTTGTGTATATGGCTATGGCCGGCGCATTAAATACCGGTGGCCAAAGTTCTGCCGTGGTGTATATGTTCTGGTATGGGCTGGGTACTTTACCGCTGATGCTGGTTGCAGGTATTGGGATGGGATTAAGCACCGCGCCTTTCAGAAAGCGCATCAACCGGTTTGTGCCCTATCTGATGATCTGTCTTGGTTTGTGGTTTGTATTGAGGGGAGCGGAACTCAACATCCCTTATCTGAGTCCCGCTAAAGCTGATACCGTTGCCAATTGCAAATAAAAAAAGCTGATAGGTTAGCTATGGTAAAACTAACTAGCCTGCCATACTGAAAAGCTGTGTCTGCGGCTGGTTAGCCCAGAGCCTGGAATCCAGCGCCATACATATATTTCTGAGAAACCTTTTCCCGGTTTCGGTAACAGCCAGATGTTGTCCGCTGATAGTTACCAACCCATCCTGGGCGATATGCTGCATCCTAAACAAGCCTTCCATAAAAGCCGGTGAACGCTCTTCGGGCAGTTCCCAGGAGGTTTCGGCTTTACACATGATATTCAGGATATGGCGTCGGATCAGCAGGTCTTCCTCATTGAGGATATGCCCTTTAAAAACGGGGAGTTTACCTTCGCTAACCAAGGCTATATAATCCTCTACCTTTTTAACGTTTTGTGAAAAGGCTGTCCAGCTGTCGCTGATCGAAGAAACACCCAGACCTATCATCAGCCTGCTGTACTGGTGAGTATAGCCCATAAAATTGCGGTGCAGTGTGCCCTCCTGTTCTGCAGTATAGAGGCTGTCTGTTTTCAGCGTAAAGTGGTCCATCCCGATTTCGGTATAGCCCCCGTTTTTTAACAGCTCCCGGCCCATCTCATAAAGTTCCTGTTTCAGCGCTGCTGAAGGGAGGTCTAGCTCTGTATAGCGGCGCTGACCAGGTTTTACCCAGGGCACATGTGCGTAACTGTAAAAGGCAATGCGGTCAGGGCGCAGCCGCAGCACCGCTTCAATAGTTTCTTTCAGTCCGCCAAGGCTTTGGAAAGGGAGGCCATAAATCAGATCGTAGTTTACTGAGGTATATCTTGTTGCCCTGGCCTGTTCGGTTACTTCTTTTACTTCCTGTTCGGTCTGGATGCGGTTAATCATCAGCTGCACTGTAGGGTCAAAATCCTGGATCCCCAGGCTGATCCTCTTAAAGCCGAGCTGGTTAAGTGTAGCCAGATGTTCAGGGGTAGTATTTGCAGGATGAGCTTCAAAGCTGAACTCTGCATCAGGATGGATGATGGTATGTTTCAGTATACCACTGATCAGCATCTCCAGGTTTAGGGCACTGAAAAAGGTTGGTGTGCCTCCTCCCAGATGGAGTTCCCTGATGACCGGTTTCTGAGGAAGGATACTTAAGTACATATCCCATTCCTTCAGCAATGCGCTGATATAAGGCTGTTCTACCTGATGGTTTTTGGTGATACGGGTATTACAGCCACAGTAGGTACACAGGCTTTCGCAAAAGGGTAAGTGGATATACAGACTGATGCCGTCTTCAGGTTTTCCTTCCTGAAAAGAGGATTTAATGGCGGCACGCCATTGCTGTTCGTCAAAACCGGCATTGTCCCAGTATGGTACTGTTGGATAACTGGTATAACGGGGAGCGGCAACGTGGTATTTTGCAATGAGGCTGTTAGTGTTCATGACCGGGAATTTTAGATCCTGCCTGGTCGCAGGACCTTGAACAAACACATGAACTCCCTAAACAGCGGTTCTGCTGCCATTTATCAAGATTGAGAATAGTTTCCCTGGCCAGGGCTAAGGACATTTCTTTGTCTGATACCTCCATGAGGGAAACTGCGGGAACATTGGCAATTTTGATATCGCGTTTTGCGGCGGCATCCTGATCAATATGTAAAACGGCGGTAGACCTGGTGGCGATGTATTTAACCCCTAAATCTGCCAGTTTATTGATCACTTCTTCAGAAATATGGTCTTCACTGAAAATGATAACAGCTTCTTTCCCCGCTGCATAACTCGCTGTTTCGGGGCTAAGCGAGTTGGATATCAGTGTGATATCATGCTTTTTATGATTGGCTATCGCCAATGGCTCTTTTTCAAAAGACTTTATACTATAGGCTACTACTCTCATTCCAGATGTTTTGTTTTTTATCAAAATTACCGGTAAAGCCCCTGAAGGAGAATGAGATTAGTCAGCCTTAAATGTGATGGTTATCAGTTTTTCATCAGCTGCAGTTTCTTCTGATCGAGGATCCCGATCTGGCTGCCCTTTCTTTCAATGATGCCTTCATCTTTGAAATCGCTCAGGATACGGCTAACCGTTTCTGTAGCCATACCCGCCATAGCGGCCAGGTTATCTCTTGAAATACGCAGTACGGCAGAGCCTTCCTGTTTTTCGAGTCTGCAGAGCCTGATCAACACTTCCGCCATGCGTTTGCGCACAGAATGGTAGGCCAGCTGCAGCAGTTGTTCTTCTTTTTCGAGGAGGTTATTAGACAGGATATGGATAAACTGCCTGGCTACATCAGGGTAGCGGTTAAGCAGTTCTTCGAGCATCTCTTTTGGCAGCTGGCAAAGCGTGGTTTCTTCCAGCGCTTCGGCGGTTTCGGTATAGGGTTCGTTCAGCAGCAATGCCGGGATGCCGAAGTATTCATCTGCCCCATACATGCCGGTTAACAGTTCCCGGCCATCTTCACTCAGCTTGCTGGTTTTTACTTTTCCGCTCAGCACCAGGTATATCCCTGATACCATATCTCCTTCGTAGTAAATGATCTGCTTCTTTTTGATAGCGCGTACTTTGCGCTCGGCCATCAGTTTATCCAGCTCTTTGATACCGCCATTGCCACTCACCAGATTGCTTAGCCTGTCAATCGATTTACTGTAAAACTGTTCCTGTTTTTGCTTTTTGCTGAGCCGCGTTTCTATGGCATTGAGCAGTTCCACATCATCAAAAGGTTTTACCAGATAATCATCCGCCCCCATTTCCATGCCCTTGCGCATATCCATACGCTCGGCTTTTGCAGTTAAAAAGATGAAGGGCGTGGCGGCAGTCTGAGGGTTTTTATTGAGCAGGTACAATACACCGTAACCATCCAGCTCAGGCATCATGATATCACAGAGAATAAGGTCGGGATTGTGCGTATTGGCCAGATCTACTCCTTTTCTGCCGTTCTCGGCCTGGAAAACTTCATAATTGGCTAGTTCCAGTATCTCGGCTGTGCTTTCCCTGATATCGTCGTTATCTTCTATGATTAATATCCGCTGTATGTTCATGTGCTGCTGTATAGGTAATGGCTAAACTATTTATTAAATGATAATATAAATGTAGTACCCTGGTTAATCTTGCTTTCAAATTGGAGCTCACCCTTCATCAGCCCCGCGTAACGGAGCACAATGTTTAAGCCCAGGCCCGTTCCGGGAATACTGCCAGTGTTATGTGCCCTGAAAAAGGGCTGGAACAGGTGTTTCTGATCGGTATCCGGAATGCCGATTCCATTGTCTTTAATGGTTACTATGCACTGCCTTTCGCTGATCTCGGTGTTAAATTCGATAAACGTATTTTCACCTGAGTATTTAATGGCATTGTTAATGAGGTTGATCATACAGTTCCTGAGCAGGTTCTGGTCCAGCGATACCACACTCTCCAGACCGGTATGCTGGTAAATGATATTCTGGTCCTGCTTGGCAATCATCTGCATTTCTTCGGTAATTTCTTCGCTGAGTTTTACCAGGTCAAATTCCTGAAAGGCGGGTTCTACCCTGCCCGCTTCCAGTCGCTCTAAAGACAGGAAGTCATTCAGGATAGTGGTGAGATTACCTACGGCGTTCTTAATCTTATGCACATGTTTTGCAATGTGCTTGTTGTTAAAAGGTTCTGCATATTTCTCAATCAGCGAAGAAGAGAGCTGTACGGAGCTTAGCGGGGTACGGAACTCGTGCGAAGCCATGGATACAAAGCGGCTTTTCATCTGGTTCAGTTCTTTTTCCTTTTCCAGCGAAATGCTGACTTCTTCTTTGGCTTCTCTCAAAGCAGTAACTGTCTTTTTCAGTGATTTGGTACGCTCTTCTACCAGGTCTTCCAGTTCGGAGGCATACTCCTGAAGACGTTCTTCGGCTTCTTTTTCTTTAGACAGATCGTGGATAAAGCCGGTATATATTTTCCGGTCTTCATACTGTACTTCGCTCACGGCCAGCCTGAACGGAAAGGTAGTTCCGTTTTTACGGAGACCTTTTACTTCCCTTCCCAGGCCAATAATATGAGCGTGACCGGTGCGTTCGTAATTGTCCATATAGCTGTCATGCGAAGATTTATCAGGCTCCGGCATCAGTACAGAAATGTTTTTATTAATCACCTCCTCCAGGTCATACCCGAAAAGCTTGAGGGCTGCAGGATTAAGGCTTTCTATCTTTCCGCGCTGGTCGATGGTGATAATCCCATCAATGGCCGTTTCTATAATAGCTTTTAATAATCTTGCATTCTCCATAGGGTTTATTTTATTCAAATATACTAAATGCCCGCTACCGTACATATCAGCACTGCAGTATGGATGATTAAACTAAGCCCGAAAATATAAATACTTAATCTTTTTGCTTTCATTGTATTTGTCTTGATGATACAAATATGAGGTAAGCAGGTGTAGATTTTCATGATGGCGGTCATCTTCCGATGCCGATACAGATCAGTTATAATTGTGATGACGGTCATATTTCCGGCTGTATTTTCTCTGCTATTTTGCCATCCTACATTTAATCTATCATTACATGAACCATACATTCCATATCCCCGTGCTGGGCCTGGGCTATTCTATCGATACACCCCTCAAAGTAGCCAGATATGGCATTACCTCCGTAGTTTCTATTGTAGATGATGAGCTTACGGAGCGCATGCGGCAGTTTCATGCTCAGGAAAACAAGGTAGACTATACACCGATTGCCAAAACCGAAGAGGATAGCCGTGCAAAGCGGATTACAGCTTACCTTAACCTGCTGGCTGAGCTGGTTGCTTCACAGTTTGAGCAGCTGAAGCTACAAAGTTTTGCAGCAGGAAATGATATTCATAACTACTTCCAGCTGCTGCCGGAAAGATCTGCACTGAAAAAACTGTATCTGAAAATGCTGACGCTTTCAGATAGTTTAGAGAAGAAGTTCCTGGAGAAAGAAATCCGTTCTGGCATGCGCCCGGGGGGTATAGATGTAAACATCATGTCTAAGGTAGACAAAGTTAATTACAACGCTGCAGGAGAAGCTTTAGGTAATGATTATACGGATGCACTGGCTGCGATGCGTGGTTTTGCCAACAGTAATCTCGAGTCATCGGTTATTATTTCTGCCGGACTGAACCCAAGATTATATGTTTATATGGAAGGCTGCGCTGATTTCTATCCTTCAGCAAAGGGAGAAAGCAGGAAAAAGATTGTGCTGAAGGTAAGTGATTACCGCTCTGCACTGATCCAGGCAAAGATGCTGGCGAAAAAGGGCTTGTGGGTAGCGGAGTTCAGGGTAGAATCTGGACTGAACTGCGGGGGCCATGCCTTTGCTACAGAGGGTTTATTACTGGGGCCAATCCTGGAAGAGTTTAAACAGAAACGAAGTGAGCTTTATGAAGAACTGTTTCAGATCTATGAGGCCGCACTCCTGGCGAAACACCGGACTGCTGAAATAGGTGATGTTGAAGGCCGGGTTGTTGACGGACTTATTGAAGGCCATACTCCTGCAAATAATGTTGCTCATAGTGATGTTTCCGAAGGTCCTGCTGCAGGTAATACTGAAGAAGATCATTTAAGAAAAGCTTATTCAGAAAAAGGTTATACTGTAGCCGAACCGGCAGCTTTCAGGATTACTGCGCAGGGCGGAATTGGCACGGCTGAGGAACATAACTTCCTGATGGATTACTATCAGCTGGATGCAGCTGGCTGGGGAAGCCCATTTCTATTGGTACCGGAAGCAACTAATGTGGATGAACAGACGCTGGAAGCATTGGCTAACGCTTCTGCGGAAGACTTTTATGTGAGCAACTCATCGCCCCTTGGCGTATTATTTAATAATTTCAGGAAGAGCAGTTCTGAGGAACAACGCTTACAGCGCATTGCCAAAGGCAGACCCGGAAGCCCCTGCAACAAGAAGTTCTTATCTACCAACACAGAATTTACGGAGACACCAATATGTACCGCTTCACGTGAATATCAGCATCTGAAAATCACGGAACTGGACAAACAGGAGCTGGAACCATCAGTGTATAAAGACAGGTTTGAAGCTATTACCGAGAAAGTATGTTTATGTGAAGGGCTCTGTACCTCGGCTTATATCAAAAACAAACTCTTAAAACCAAGGGAAAATACTGCGGTAAGTATCTGCCCGGGACCTAACCTTTCTTACTTTTCAAGGATCTACAGCCTGAAGGAAATGGTATCTCATATTTATGGAAGGGAGGAAATTACCTTTAAGATGAGTCGCCCAAACCTGTTTATCAATGAACTGAACCTGTATGTTGATTATCTTAAAAAGGATATTTCGTTACAGCTTAAAGACCTGAATACCAAAAAGGCAAAGTATTTTGAGAAGTTTAGTGAGCAGCTTTTTAAAGGGATTGAATACTACCGTAGCTTAATCCCCGAGCTGAAACTCAGTACTATGATACAGGTGCAGGAACTGCAGAACCAGCTGATAAATGCAGAAGTGAAACTGAGAATGATTACCCAGGACATACAGCGCAGCGCATAGATATTTACAGCAACTATAAATTTAGCGTGGTATCTATGAAATCATTGATAAGTTTAGCTGTTGGTTGTAGGTGCGTAAAATAAAAAACGGGGCAATCTTTTAAGATATACCCCGCTTTATAATATTTCAAATTAAGGATGCCTGATTATTTCAGACCAGCTTTTATAGTTTTTGCTTTTTCAAAATGCCCTTTAATAACCGGAAGGGTTTTTTTGGCAAATGCACTTACTTCATTATCTGCTGATGCAGCGCCAGTATTAAACAGGGCTATGGTTTTATCATGATCAGTAACCATCATTTCAATATAGTGTTTATCAAAGTCGGCCCCTGTCATGCTTTTCATCATGTCTAAATGAGCTTTTTCTTCTGCCGGATAAGCTTCTGGCAATAACACTTTCTTTTTAGCTGCAATAGCTTTCAATTCGTTATTCGCTTTGGTATGGTCTGCCACCATCTGCTCTGCAAAAGCCTTAACCTTCGTATTGGTAGATTTCAATGCCATTTTACCTGCATCAACTTCCATCATACCGCCAATTGCGGCTTTTTTCATAAAGGTAGCATCATCACCTTCAACACCAGACTGGTTAGTGATATCTGCTTTTTTCAATGAATCATCTGCACCACCGGAAGTAGCCATACTGTTCATTGTAGAACTATCAGCCGCTCCTGAATCTACTGAAGACGAATCTTTTTCTGGTGCCCTGCTTTCAGGACTCTGACAAGCCTGTAGGGAACAGGCACCGATTACCAGCAATCCAAATACATTTAATGCTTTCATAAAATATTGTTTTATGTTTTTATTTATTTAATGATAAACTCAATAACATAGTTATACTCAAAAGGTTTTATAGAGAACGAGAACATTAGTGTATTTTCGCTTGCACAAACTAACAGATCAATGAAAAAGACATTTAAACTCGGAATGCTGTTCATTCTGGCTCTTTGCCTCCAGACAGAATTGAAAGCACAGGGCATCAAATTGCCACAGGCCAGTTCTGGCCAGACAGTGACCCAAGACTTCGGACTGGGCAAGATTACCGTGAAATACTCGAGGCCGAATACCAAGGGCAGGAAGATATTTGGTGAGCTGGAGCCTTATGGCTCGGTGTGGAGAACTGGTGCAAACAGCGCAACAGTGATCACTTTTACAGAAGATGTTACCTTTGAAGGTCAGCCGGTACCAGCAGGCCAGTACGCTTTGTTTACGATTCCGGCAAATGGCGACTGGACCGTTATCCTAAACAAATCTACCGAGCAGTGGGGAGCATATGATTACAAGGAAGCAGATGATTTTCTGAGGGTACGTGTTAAGCCTCAAACTTCAAAAGATAAAGTGGAAACTTTCGAAATTGACTTCGCAGATGTATATCCTACCAAAGCGGTGCTTACATTAGCCTGGGACCACACCCTGATCCCTGTGCAGCTGACAACCAATATCGACACTAAAGTAATGGCCAGTATTGACGAAGCCATGAAAGGCGATAAAAAACCGTACTTTCAGGCTGCCCAGTACTATTTTGAGAATGGAAAAGACATGAACAAAGCTTTGGAATGGATGAATGCGGCTGAAGCTGCAGATCCAAAAGGGCCATGGATAAGATTATGGAAAGGCCGTGTTCAATTGAAAATGGGTGATAAAAAAGGTGCTGCAGCAACTGCGCAGGCAGGCATTAAACTGGCTACTGAAGCTAAAAACCCGGAATATATCCGTTTGAATACTTTGTTATTAGCTGAAACCAAAAAATAACCGCTATCCTTACAAGCGCTGTATTAGCGCAATACCGCTAATTCAAAACCTGACCGTTGTCGTTCCCGGCAACGGTTTTATTTTTTAAAACCAGCTGCAGCAGTAAGGCAAATAAAACCACCAGTACGCAGCCAATAAGGTTAAGCCATAAGTACGCCACTACCTTTTGATAACCGAGCACACAGACTATTACCTCTGTAAGTATAGCTGCATAAAAAACAGCTTTTCCCTGAACTGTTTTAAAATAGAAAGCTACCAGGAACACCCCTAAAATAGTACCGTAGATATAAGATCCTAATATGTTTACGGCTTCTAACAGGTTACCGATTTTGCTGGCATACAGGGCCATAGTAATGCAGACCAGCCCCCAGATCAGTGTAGACCATCTGGAAGCTTTCAGGTATTTTTCATCGCCGGCTTCTTTATTGATCAGTCTTTTGTAGATATCTATAACGGAAGTTGAAGCCAGTGAATTTAAGGCACTGGCGGTTGAACCCATTGAGGCAAGAAAAATAATTGCAATCAGCAAACCGATCAATCCCTTGGGCAGGTATCCGGTTACAAAACTGAGGAAAACGTAGTTATTATCGTTGGTATCTGCGTCTTTGTCATTCTTCAGCATCAGCTCAGTTACACCCGTTCTAACGGCTTTGGTTTGTTCATCAGCCTTTTGCAGGGCCAGCCTTTGCTGATCTATCTGCAGCTGGTTCTTGCTTTCAAGCGCAGTACTTAACTTTTTCAGTTCTATTTGTTTGGCATCAAAAGCCTGTGCATATTCTTTTTTAAGCAGGTTAAGCTGAGGATTGTAACTGCTTTTTTCCAGTTTATGGAGCTCAAAACTGTTGAAAAATACTGGCGGACGGTTATACTGGTAAAAAGTAAACACCAGTACGCCGATCAGCAGGATCAGGAATTGCATCGGGATTTTGACCAATCCGTTCATCAGCAGACCCAAACGGCTTTGCCCCACAGATGATCCGGTAAGGTACCTGCCCACCTGGCTTTGGTCTGTACCAAAGTAGGATAACTGTAGAAAGAATCCTCCAATCAGTCCGCTCCATACCGTATAGGGATTGTTCCAGTCGAACTTAAAGTCAATAGCCCTGGTACGCCCCATCTTGCCGGCAATACTGATAGCATCGGCAAAGCCGATATTGCCCGGAAGCAGGTGTACTACCATAATTCCGGCAGCAAACAGCCCGAGAAAGATAATGCTCATCTGCAGCATCTGTGTATAAGACACTGCTTTTGTACCGCCATAAACAGTATAGGCCACAACAATAGAACCTATGCACAATGTGGTATAAGTGGTATTGATATTTAAAATGGTGGAGAGAATGATAGATGGGGCATAGATGGTTATCCCGGTAGAAAGTCCACGCTGGATAAGGAATAAGAATGCGGTTAAAGCGCGGGTATTGAGATCGAAGCGCTGTTCAAGATATTCATAGGCCGTATAGACCTTTAGCCGGTGAAAAATAGGCACAAAGGTGATACAGAGCACAATCATCGCTAGCGGCAAACCAAAATAGAACTGTACAAAGCCCATTCCAGAAGAATATGCCAGTCCGGGAGCAGATAAAAACGTAATTGCACTGGCTTGTGTAGCCATTACCGATAAACACACCGCATACCAGGGCGCAGTTTGATTACCCAGCAGGTAGCCGTCGATATTTTGGGTACCGCGGCTTTTATAGATACCGTAACACACGATGCCTATAATAGTAATTACTAAAACTGCCCAGTCTGTATAACTCATTGAAAATACTGCGTAAACAGGTAAAACCCGATAATCAATAACACCAGCCAGGCAATAAGTAACCTGTAAAACTGCTGCCAGCTTTTAACAAATGGAGGAAGGTCCTGATCTGGCCGTTGTTCCATTATGGTGCTGTGTTTTTAGAGATCAGGTTTACAAATAAGCGATATGCACCGGGTACCCCTGCCGGCAGCTCGCGGAAAAAGGACAGCGAGGTATATACATACTTTCCCTTACCATAATCTGCTATCAGCAAAGAACCATTGCTGGCAGCTTCATCTGTATCATGCATGCTCAGCAGGGGCGTATAATGGCTATCTATATCAGTAGCAAAATAAAGTCCCAGTTCCTGGATCCAGCCATCAAAATCTTTAACTGTGATTTTGTTGGGGTAGTTTAATGCCGGGTGTGCGGGATTAAGAAAAGTAACTTTTGCATCTTCTTCCGTTACCCTGTCGCGGGTTAACCGGAAAGGGTAAGGGCCCAGATCATTTATTTTTAAAGGAGAATTCACATTGTACTGCACCAGCACTGTGCCCCCGTTTTTCACATAATCCATCAGTTTTGGCTGCATCAGTCCAATCTGCTCATTGATATTGTATAACCTTACGCCAGTGATAATGGCATCATAACTGGAAAGGTCTTCATTGATTACCTGTTTTTCTGTGAGGCGGATCACCTGATAACCGATCTGATTGAGCGATTCAGGTATTAAATCTCCCGCCCCGGCAATATATCCGATTTTACGGCCAGAAAGCTTAAGGTCTATACGCTCTGCCCTGGCCTCTGCCAGCGGAAATACAGTTTGCTGCGGAATATGGTCGTACCCGATCTCTTTCCATCCCTGATTATAGGTTTTGTTGTCAATCTGGAGGTTCATGGCAATTATGCCACTGCTGATGGCTGCTCCGGGCGTAATGGTAAACTCTGCAATTTGTTCCTCCCCCTTATATTGCAGTTTAAACTCAACTTTTTCCGGAGATACGCTCCATCCCTTTGGTACTGCAGGCACTAACTGGCCATGCTGCGCTGCTTTAAAGCTCTTTAAAGATACCAGGATCTTTCTGGGAGTGTTGTTATTAAAAACAAAGGCTTTCTCTGTCATAGTTGCCGTAACAGGTGGACCCACAACCAGGGGCTGATAGATTTCACCTTTTACAGGGTCGGTGTATTTGTATACGACAGGCCTTTTAATGTCAATGTATTGCTCTCCAATTTTGATCCTTACTGTTCCCACTGATGCCGCTGGCAGTTCGGGAAAGCCGAGCTGCGAAAGAGAATCGATAACGTAAGATCCTATAGGATGCTTTTTTACCAGCCAGTAGGGCTGCGTTATACCTATCTGATCTGCCGGTACCGGTTTTACCAGCGTATATAACTGATTTGGCTGCAGTATTTTTGGTTTGTCTGCACCCAATAATTCAAAAGATATCTGAAGCGGAAAGCTGCTGCCAGCACGTGCAATAGCGTTAGTAGTAACCGGAATCTGATCGCCCAATCCATAAAAGGGCTGGGGAACAGAACTTTCTACCCATATTCCGGCGCAGGCAAGGATCAGCTCATCCAGCATGGCATGTTTAAAGGGAAGGTCTTTTACCATCGCTTTTAGCTGAAGCAGGTTTTGTATAGATTTAGAGGGATCTGCTGCGTCATAACCTGCAGTGATATTTTGCAGGAGGGCCTGCGCTTTATCCATTCCCTTATCTCTGCTGAGGTTAAAATTAAGTCCCTCAAACAAGTCTTTACTTGCAGCCTCGCCAGCTACAGGCAGGAAATATTCAATTGCGGTACCACGCTGTTTTGCCGAACCAAAACCCTGACTCTTATGGTTAGACCTGCTTTCTGCAGCAATTTCACCGTATCCTTTTCCTAACAGGGGGTTAAATACGCCTACATCAATTTTAATCTGATCTTCTGAGGTGGTATTAGATGAGCCGAAATTAAAGGTATTCCAGACAATGCGTTTTGCCTGCCAGGGTTTAACATAGCGAAGCTGCTCAGGGAAACGTTTAGGATCTGCCGCGGCAGAAAAGGCTTCTCTGGCAAGAATTGCAGAGGCCTGATGATGTCCATGGCCAGCACGTGCATCTTCCGGAAAGCGGGTGATAATTACATCAGGGCGGAATTTGCGGATTACCCAGACTACATTAGCAAGTATTTTCTCTTTGCCCCATATTTTGAAGGTTTCTGCAGAGGTTTTAGAGAACCCAAAATCATTTGCGCTGCTGAAAAACTGTTCTGCGCCATCCATACGTCTTGCGGATAAAAGCTCCTGCGTACGAATTAGCCCTAGTAACTCCGCCTGCTCGGTACCAATCAGGTTTTGTCCGCCATCACCCCTGGTGAGGGAAAGATAGCCCGTCCTTACTTTCTTCTCCTTTGCCAGGTAAGCAAGGAGCCTGGTATTTTCATCGTCGGGATGGGCAGCAATATACAATACACTGCCTGCAACGTTTAAACTGGCCAGGCCCTGCCTAATTTCTGCCGCATTAAGCTGGGCAACAGACTGGGCAAGGAGGATATAGGGGAAGGCGAATAATAAGGAAAGGAAGGCTAAGCGTTTTTTCATTACTAAATATTAATTGCCGAAAATAATTAAAATACCTCAGTACCTTAGCTATCCGGCAATTAATATTGGTAACAATCCTGCATCTGGCTGCAGGACAAATTTATTGTTTACAGCAGGATTTTACTACTTACTTCCTTATCGATGCTGATAAAGCCAGGATATTGTACCAGGCTGTTGCCCACCATAATACTAGGTTTAATTTTTAGGGTCACCAATCCTTTTCTTTCAGTTCCATTTGTGCTGCTGCGCAGGAAGTCTGTAATTTCAGACATTACCTTTGCATTGGATATGAACTGGTAAATATTGACGTTTACATCTACCGGAACCGTTACCGACTGACCTGCCGCTACCGATACCTGCTGGTTTACAAAACCTGTAGCCAGTTCCTGTTTATTGATCAGCACCTTGTATTCAAACTGATTGATGGCAGCTAGGCTGCCCGAAGGATTGGCAATTTCCATGTTAAGGGTTGCCCGCAGCGGTACATCTTTTCTAAGTAGCCCAAAAGCCAGTCCGGGTAAACTTGCCAGGTTAATATCTTTTCCGGCAATCAGGTTTTTTACATTGGAACCTGCCACAGAGATTCCATCTGCCGAGATTATCCGGTATTTACATTTTTCAAGTGCTTTAATTTGCTGGGCCTGTTTATTGATCCCGCATCCCATAGCCGTTATTGCCACAAAACAAACCAGTAGTATCTTTTTCATGTTTATCATATATAAGGCTGCGTTTAAATTTTCGGTGCAGCGGTGTGTTGTAGTACTATAACGGATTAATTTTTAAATATTGCAGTATTAATATCCTCTCCTGCTGCGTGCCAGTCTGCGGCTGATGAGGCTGTCAAAACTGATACTCCCGCTGCCGGCAAAAAGCAGGGCCACGTAAACGAGCAGGTAATGAAGTGCAGGTTCCATTTTCTCTAAACCATCTGCACTGTGGATTACCAGTACGGCTATCAGCATGGTAATGATCAGCGGAATCACAGCAAGGCGTGTAGCCAGTCCGATAAGCACTAGTACTGAACAAAATACTTCTGCAAATACAGCTAAAGCCAGTGAAGCAGTAGCGCCTACACCAATGGGGTCGGGAAACTGGATTTGTCCGCCCTCAAGCAGGGTATTTAATTTACCCAGTCCATGTGTAAGCATGAGCAGGGATATTCCTACTCTTAACAGGAACACCACAAAATCCAGGGTTCTGTGGTTGTAATTGGTATTAAATATAGTATTCATCATACGGTTATAAGTTTTATAAATAAAAATACAGTATAGATTCTGCATGATGCCCCGCAAGAGACCTGCCAAAATAGTAACGCTTTTAATAATACTGTTTCAGATCTTATGGCATAAATGTAATAGAATTGATCGTAACCTCAGTATTACACTTGTTGTATGTAGTTGTCGCAAATCATTATAGGGATGCAAATTGATAGAATTACAATGTGTAACACTAGCACCAATTCAAAATCAGGCTTTAAAAGAAAATATAAAATACTGATATCTTTTTTGCCAGCATCTAATGGTAGACATCAATTATCCAAGGGTGCAAAAGCAGTTAGCTTTTCTCTATTGATTATTATGCTGATGGTTTCTCTTTATATTTTACAAGTCTTTTCTTTTTGAATTGGCGATCACCGAAACATTGTCAACATTGGCAATCGGCAATTGTAACATAAAACAGTTTAAACAAACAAATTCTCGTTTCAGTTGCTTTTAAAAGGCAAACCAACAAGCAATTTATGGAAACAACTACAAATAAGGAGAAGCATAAACGGGAAAAACTATCATTTAAAGGAATGTGGGAAGTTTTAAAAGCCACATTTACCGGCTTTTCTGACGATAAGGTAACTAAGCTCAGCGGATCACTGGCATATTATACTGTGTTTTCTATGGGTCCATTGGTAATCCTGATTATTTCGATCAGCAGTATCATCTGGCGCAAGGAAGCAATTGAAGGTGAGGTACAGGCGCAGCTGGCAGGTTTCCTGGGTCAGGATGCTGCAGCAAGTTTACAGGGCATTATTAAAAGTGCTGCTGTAAGCAATAAGAGTTTTGTTTCTGCTATTATAGGTGGTGCCACTTTACTGGTAGGTGCAACAACTGTATTTGCAGAAATCCAGGATTCAATTAACGGTATATGGGGTTTAAAGCCGAAGCCGAAAAGAGGATGGCTTAAAATGTTGCAGAACAGATTTTTATCATTTTCTGTAATCGTCAGCCTCGTTTTTGTATTGCTGGTATCCCTGGCATTGACTACTGTGATAGATAGCGTTGGAGACAGACTTGAAAGGATCTTTAGTGATGTGTCAGTTGTTTTCTTTTATATTCTGAACCAACTCATTACGCTGTCTATCATCTCACTCATATTTGGTGTAATATTTAAGGTATTACCAGATGCCAAAATCAAATGGAGAGACGTAATTTCAGGTGCTGTGGTAACAGCCATACTGTTTATGATTGGTAAATTTGCAATCTCGATCTATATAGGCAAAAGCGATGTAGGCGGTACATACGGCGCTGCCGGATCATTGGTTGTTTTGTTATTATGGACATATTATTCTTCTATTATCTTGTATTTCGGTGCAGAATTTACCAAAGCTTATGCGATCAGGTATGGTTCAGAAATTAAGCCTAATCACTATGCTGTCACCACCAGACAGGTAGAAATAGAAACGGGAAATGATTCTATCCAGAAGAATGATGAGAAACCAACTACTGTAAAAGAGAAGTAGGATTAGAGTGATTTCACACTAAAATAGCCATCTGATGAGAAATTTTCTCATCAGATGGCTATTTTAGTGTTTAATATTCACTTTTTCACATTCATAATCAGCAAACATCAAACTCTTGCATTAGGAATTACGGTCTATCATACAGCGCATTTCCCAGGTTATTTACAATAGAATTGCATTAGAAATATCGGACATTACAGAAATTTTAATTAATTTTGTCCGGCTACTGTATTGATGTTGTTAACAGTACAACTGGCACATTACAATTATGAAACAATTTCCAGAAAGATTAAAGAGTGCCAGAAAGATGAATGGCTTGTCATTGCAAGAATTATCTGATGCTTTAGGAAATTCCTTATCTAAGCAAACACTCAATAGACTCGAAACTGGCGAACAAAATCCGGACAGTCAGATTTTATCTCAGCTCTGCAAATCTCTTCATGTTACATTGGACTATTTTTTCAAAGACAATTCTGTTTCACTTGAACATGTAGAGTTCAGGAAACTAAAAAAGCTTTTGATAAAAGAGCAGGAAAAAGTGAAAAACGGAACGAAAGAATATTTAGAAAGATATCTTGAACTGGAAGATTTACTGGGCTTGCATTATACTACACCGTTCCAACTTAAATCCTATATTGTAAAGTCTCCCTCTGATGCAGATGGAGCCGCAAAAGAGATGCGTAAAATCCTTACTATTGGTTCTGATGCAATATATAACATAGTAGAATTACTGGAGGAGAATAATATAAAAGTGCATAAAACCTATGCAAATCCTTCCTTTTCAGGATTGTCTACTATTATAGAAAATAAGCTGGGTGTCATTGTTTATAATGATCATGAAGATATACCACTGGTACGTAAAAGGTTTACATTACTTCATGAGTTGGGACATTTATTTATGGATTTATCAGGGGTTGACGAAAAAACTTCTGAGCGACTCTGCGACTGTTTTGCAGGAGCTATGTTATTACCAGAAGACAAAATTATGTCCTACTTTGGTGGCAAAAGGACTACCATATATACCAATGAGTTAATTTCTATAAAAAAGAACAATGGAATATCTTTAACTGCAATAATGTACCGGGCGAAAATGCTCAATCTTATTTCAGACTCATATTTAAAGTACTTCATGATCAAGTATAACCAGAATCTTAAAAGGCTGGAAAAGCTTGATTATCAGGGACGGGAGGAATCTGACCGCTTTATTCAACTATTAATGAGAGCTGTAGCCCAGGAAATTATATCGTCTACTAAAGCCGCCGCTTTAAATAACCAAACCCTCAGTGAATTTAGAGATCAGTATTTAGATGTAAATCTTTAATAAGCCCCGAATGACCGTAGCTGTAACAGATGCCAATATATTTATTGATCTGATAAAGCTTGATTTGATTAAATATTTGTTCAATATCAACCTTACAATACATACTACAAGAGAGGTGTTTGATCAGCTTCATCAACATCAACAGGACATTTTAATGAGTTTCGTAAATAGTAATAACTTGCATATTTACGATTTTACATCGGATGAAATACTGGATATCTATAAATTAGATATGCCCAGAGGACTTGAAACAGCTGACCGATCTGTATTTTATTATGCAAACAGACATAATATGGCAGTACTTTCAGGAGATAATAAATTAAGGAAATTTTGCCAATCCCAAAATTTGGAAGTAAAAGGAATATTATGGGTGCTGGATAATATGGTAAAAATGAATCTTTTTAACGAAAGGCATGGAAGGGACAGACTTAAAAAATTAATGTCTTACAATGATCGGCTCCCACAGGAGGAATGTTTAAAAATGTTGAAGGTATGGGGCGACTGATATAGTCAACTTCGCTACGTATAATCGCTGTACAAAGGTTCATCTGTTAATAAAAGAACTGCAAAACCCTGAACAGGTATGGCGTATGCTAAACGATTAGGAAATACTCATCCCTAATTCGATTAAAAGATTCATCATTTACGGATGGATATTTCCGTAAATGATGAATATAAGAATAATCAGACTAAGCTGTTTCCAGCTTTACGATATTTCTGTATGGGAATGAAGTAAAGATATGGCGACGTGCAAACCTGCCTGGAGAATCTGCATTAACCAATTTCACATATATAGCTTTTGGCACTTCAAAGTACTCATAAGCACTTCCATCAAGGAAATGTACGGTTAATACTAATCCGGCCCAGTTATAATCTGCAATTCCGCAGGTAGAAGTTGTAGCAGTATATTCTTCAATTGAAAGCGCCAAAGTTTCAGGTGCAATACTTACCAGGAAGTGGTAAGCTTCAATAATTTCTTTACTTTTTACTTCCGCAGCCAACTTAGCTTCATCACTTTCCTGAAATTTATCCGGATGATATTCCTTCATTAAATTTCTGTAAATGGTTTTTAATTCTTTAAGTTCGGCATCTTTAGTTACACCTAACAATTTTCTGTAATCTACAATCTTCTTCATAACGTATTTAAGGGCAATAATTGTTTGTGATTAACAAGCTGAATTGCAGGAGCAACCATTGGATCAGGGAAACAATTTTGCAAAGGTACAATTTAAAAACCGAAAGAAAGATTAAGGTTTTGTTATGTAGTTTTAATCCTATTTTAATGTACTTTTAATTAGGCTTTAACCGCAGGCTTTTAATTTTGGAAGCAAAATGTTTATCCAAAATCATTCATTATGTTAAACCTGACAATACTGGCCGCACTGGGTATGGAAGAAATCCTGGTTATCCTCGTGGTAGTTTTACTTCTTTTTGGCGGAAAGAAAATACCTGAACTGATGAAGGGCCTTGGCCAGGGCGTACGGGAATTTAAAAATGGTCAGAAGGGTGATGAATGATTTAGCCTGAGAAGTTTACCTTTGCAATTGAACTAACCACCACAAACTTATGTTTAAGATCGGCTTAGCGGAAGATGACAGCAAAATTGCCAGCCTGATTAAAAGCGGACTGGAAGAGCATAATTACAACGTAACCACCATACCGGATGGTTTTATGGCCTTCTACACTTTTAAGGAAGAGAAGTTCGACCTGATTATTCTCGATGTAATGATGCCCGGCATGAATGGCATTGAAGTATTGAGGAAGCTGAGAGAAACGGATAAGGAAGTGCCGATTTTAATGCTGACTGCACTGGGCTCTGTAGACGACAAAGTGCTTGGCTTTAGCTCTGGAGCGGATGACTACTTAGTGAAACCTTTCCATTTCAGGGAATTACTGGCCAGGATTGAGGCCATGCTGCGCAGACAGCATCCTGCTCAAAACCAGCAGCAACAACAACAGCATACCCTCAGTTATGAGGATGTGATACTTGACACCTACAGCAAAACGGTGAAACGTGCGGATAAAGATATCCAGCTCACCGCCAAAGAATTTACCCTTTTAGAATTGTTCCTGAAGAACCCAAACAGGTTGCTCTCCAGACAATACATCGCGGAAAATGCCTGGGATATTAGTTTTGACACAGGCACCAATGTTATTGATGTGTATGTCAACTTTTTAAGGAATAAGATTGAAAAAGGCTTTGACCGGAAACTGATCCACACTAAAATAGGTATGGGTTATATCATGAAATAAATGAAGATTAAAGACCGCCTGGCTTTGTATTTCACGCTGGTAAGTACGCTGATTTTACTCTGCGTGCTGGTGGCAGTATACTTTAGTTTTCAGCAGGTAATGCAGTCGGAGTTTTTTGAACGCCTTACCGATCGTACCATGGTTACCGCAAAGCTTTATTTGAAGGCAGATGAGATTTCGGATGAAGCACTGAGCAAGGTGCGTGCACAGTACCTGGAAAAGCTTAACGGAGAAGTAATCCGGATTTATAATGAGCGCAATGCAGCTACTTTTATTGGTGATGAACAGCAGTTCTGGACTAATGAGACTATAAACCTGGTTAGGCAGCAGGGTAAAGTACGTTTTAAAGATGGCGAAAGACAGGTAGTAGGAATTTTTTACAAAGATAACCAGGGAGATTTTGTAATCCTGGCCTCAGCAATAGACCATGGTACACAGATCAGGGTGCAGCAATTGCTGAAGGTTATGACAGTGGTTTTTGTTGTAATCTTCCTGTGCCTGCTATTATCGGGCAGATGGATTGCTAAAAGGATACTGGCCCCGCTCAATGTGTTTATAGACCAGGTGAAACTGATTAAATCTAACAATCTACATTTCCGCGTACAGGAAGGCACCAATAAGGATGAGATTTCCCTGCTCTCGCAGAATTTCAATATCCTGATGGAGCACCTGGAGCACTCCTTTATTTTACAGAAGACTTTTGTGGCCAATGCGTCGCATGAACTGAGGACTCCGGTAACCCGGATGATTATTGGTACAGAAATAGCGCTTTCCAAAGAGCGACAGAAAGAAGATTACCAGCTGGCCCTGCAGTCTGTGCTTGAAGATGCCGAAAAATTGGAAAACATCATTACCGCCTTGCTTAAACTGGCCAGAACTGACCTGGAATATTCCTCTTCCATGTCCGAAGACATTCGCCTGGATGAAATGATCTGGCAGCTACAGGCAGAATGGAACCAGAAAAAAGGTGCAAACCAATTGCAGGTAGAAATGATCAACCTGCCTATGGATCATGATGCTGCACTTATTGTAAACGCCAACCCCACGCTGCTGCAGATTGCTATAGACAATATCATAGGCAATGCATTCAAGTTTTCAGATAACCAGCCGGTACGCTGTATTCTTGAGCTTGACGTGCATGGTATGAAGTTAACCATCAAAGATCGGGGCATCGGTATCCCGGCAGATAAAATTAAAGATATCTTCCAGCCTTTTTACAGCTCATCAGTAAAATCTGAACATGCCGGTAACGGAATGGGGCTGTACATGGCGCATAAAATCATCACATTATTCCGCGGAAATATCTCTGTTAAGTCATCAAATGCAGACGGAACTACCTTTGAAATAAGCTTTTATTAATTTTAACGGGTTTTTAATTCACCTTTAATAACGCTTTAATTCGGCCAGAATAGATTTGTTTCAAACATTATCTAATGGCAACTATTATTAACAAGCTCAACAAATTCCTGATCTGCATTGCCCTGCTAGGCGCTGCAGATAATGTCGCAGCACAAAGGGCAGATACGCTCCGCCTAACCCTACCCGAAGCAGAACAACTATTCGTAAAAAACAATTATCAGCTCATTGCCCAGAATTATCAGACTGAACAGGCTAAAGCTGATATTATCACTGCAAAACTTTTTGATAACCCTACCTTAAGTGTAGAAACCCAATTGTATAATTCGCAGACCAAACGTTTCTTTGAAACCTCGCGTACAAACGGCGAATATCAGGCGGCCCTGTCGCAATTGGTAAAACTGGCGGGTAAACGTAACAAGAACATCCAGGTGGCCAACGCTGGAGTTAAGATGGCTGAGTACCAATATTACGACCTGATGAGGACACTTCGATATAACCTAAGGTCTGACTTCTACAAAACTTATTATGCACAGCAAAGTGCACAATTATATCAGCAGCAGATCGCCTCCTTACAGAAACTGCTTTCTGCCTCTGAAGAACAGCTCAGGGCAGGCAATATTGCGCTCAAAGATATCATCAGGATAAAGTCGCTGGTATACAGCCTCCAAACCGAATACAGCAACCTTCAGAACAGTATCGAAGATATGCAGACAGAGCTGAAACTGATGACCCGGATTAAGCCAGAGATTAACCTGGTGCTGGTTTCTGATCCCTCAGAAGAAAAGAGTTATCAGCTGGATAAAACCGCTTATGTGAACCTGCTTGATTCTGCACGTAATAACCGGGCTGACCTTAAATTAACGGAGGCCGGGGTTAATTATGCAGAGAAAAGCCTCGCCCTGCAGAAAGCAATGGCAGTACCTGATGTACAGTTTTCAGTGGTGTACGACCTTCAGGGCAGTTATCCTAACAATTATGCGGGTTTAGGGCTGTCCATCCCACTTCCACTGTTTAACCGCAACCAGGGCGAGATCAAGAAAGCAAGAATAGCCATTGATGCCGGAAAAAACCAGTTAGACCAGCAGGAAGCCACCCTCGAAAACGAGGTGTCAAACAGTTATAAAACGGCCCTGCGTACCGAAAACCTGTACAATAGTTTCGACCGCAACTTTAATACAGACTTTGATAAACTGATAGCCGAGGTAGTCAAAAATTTTAAAAGCAGGAATATCAGCCTCATCGAGTTTATGGATTTCTATGATTCATACCGCCAAAGTACCCTGCAGATGAACGATCTCCGCTTTCAGCGAATGAATGCCAAAGAGGAAATCAATTATGTAACCGGTTCTACCATATTTAAATAATAACCCTATGCAAACGCAAATCAAAAAATTCAGCAGGCTTACGCTCAGCATGCTGTCTGCCGTCCTCCTTTTACAAAGCTGCGCTGAGCATCCTAAAGAACAGCCTAAGGATGATAAGTTCTTATTAACAGACTCACTGGTCAGCAGGTTATTAATAGATACGGTAAGAAACCCAAACAGTGAAACAGACCTGAACTTCTCGGCAAAAATTGCCCCGAACGAAGAAACAACCGCAAGGATTTTTCCGATGGTAAGCGGAAACGTACGTACTGTTCCGGTAAAGCTGGGCGACAGGGTATCGAAGGGCCAGGTGCTGGCAACCATGGGAAGTCCGGAAATGGCAACCTATGATAAAGATGCCATCAGCTCTTCTGCTGAATTGAGAAACGCAGCAAGGTCTATGAAACAGGCGGAAGATATGTACAAAAGCGGCTTATCATCTGCCCGCGACCTGGAACAGGCCAAGAACGATTACCTGGTAAAACAGGCAGAAGATAAAAGGAGCCGCGCAGTGCTTAACCTAAACGGCGGTAGTACCAATGGCAGTTACACACTGAAATCTCCTATCTCAGGTTTTGTGATCGAGAAAAATGTGAACAGCAATATGCAGCTGAGGCCAGACAATAACCAGAGCCTTTTTACCGTAGCAGATCTCTCTACCGTTTGGGGCATCATCAATATTTATGAATCTGATATTTCAAGCATTCAGCAGGGCGATGAGGTTAAAATCTCCATCCTCTCCTACCCTGATAAAGTGTTTAGCGGTAAAATTGACAAGATCTATAATGTGCTGGACCCCGATAGCAAAGTGATGAATGCAAGGGTAAGCATATCAAATCCGGGGTATCTTTTAAAGCCGGGCATGATGGCCACGGTACAAATCACCGCCAGGTCTAATAACGACCTCCCTTCGGTAAATGTGAATGATATTGTATTTGACGAAGACAAAAACTATGTAATGGTACTTGATAAAGTTAAAAAAGTACGGATACAGGAAGTGGAAATAGAGCGCAAGTCTGGTGAAAAGGCATACATCAGCAAGGGACTGAAGGCGGGCGACCGTGTAATAGCTTCCAAAACGGTATTTCTTTATGAAAGCCTAAAGGATAATAATTCAGGACAATAGCTTAAAGGGAAGATCATGAACAAATTCATAAAGTCGATCATAGGCTTTGCCTTGAAAAACAAATACTTCGTATTTTTTGCCACACTGGTGATGATCGTGGCCGGCTACATCAGTTTTAAAAACACTACTATTGAGGCATTTCCGGATGTTACCAATACCAATATCACTATTATCACCCAATGGCCCGGCAGAAGTGCCGAGGAGGTAGAAAAGTTTGTAACCAGACCGCTGGAAATTGCAATGAACCCTACGGAGAAAAAGCTTAGCGTCCGTTCATCCTCACTTTTTGGCCTATCTATCGTAAAGATCACTTTTGATGATGATGTGGATTATGCCTTTGCAAGGGTTCAGGTAAATAACCATATTGATGATGCAAACCTTCCATCGGGCGTAAGCCCTGGCATCCAGCCTTCATCTGGTCCTACCGGTGAAATATTCCGTTATACGCTGCAGAGCGATACAAAATCTATCAGAGAGCTGAAAACCCTGCAGGACTGGGTAATAGAACGCGAACTGCTTTCTGTTCCGGGCGTGGCTGACGTGGTAAGCTTTGGCGGAGAAGTAAAAACCTATCAGATTACCGTAGATCCGCAGAAATCTATACAGTATGGTGTTACTGCGAAAGAGCTGTTCGATGCCGTTTCCAAAAGCAATATCAACGTAGGAGGCGATGTGATTACGCAGGCCGGACAAGCCTATGTAGTGCGCGGTATAGGGGTCTTGAACAATATTGACGAGATTAAAAATGTGATTGTTGAGAACGTAAACGGCACGCCGGTATATGTGAAAACGATAGCCGATGTGGCAGAGAGTGCGCTGCCAAGATTAGGTCAGGTTGGCCGGGATAATGACCCGGATGTAGTGGAAGGCATTGTAGTTATGCGCAAAGGTGAGAACCCTAGCGAAGTACTTACCCGCCTGAAAGAGAAAATCACAGACATCAATGATAATATCCTACCGTCAGATGTGAAGATCAGCACCTTTTACGACCGCGAAAACCTGGTGAACTATGCCATCCACACCGTGATGCATAATATGATGGAAGGGATCATATTCGTAACAGTAATTGTGTTCCTGTTTATGGCCGACTGGCGTACAACGGTGATCGTTTCCATCATTATTCCGCTTGCCCTGCTATTTGCTTTTATCTGTCTGAAATTGAAAGGCATGTCTGCCAACCTCCTGTCTATGGGGGCCATAGATTTCGGGATTATTATAGATGGTGCAGTGGTGATGGTAGAAGGGATCTTTGTGGCGCTCGACCATCGGGCGCACAAAGACGGGATGGACAAGTTTAACAAACTGAGTAAACTGGGCATCATCAAAAGGGCCTGCATGGAAAATGGCAAGGGTATCTTCTTCGCCAAGCTCATTATTGTTACCGGGCTCCTGCCTATTTTCACCTTTCAGAAGGTAGAAGGCAAGATGTTCTCGCCCCTGGCATGGACCTTAAGTTTTGCCCTGCTGGGCGCATTGATCTTAACTTTTACCCTGGTACCGGCGTTGGCCAGTGTGCTATTGAAGAAGAATGTGAAGGAAAAAGACAATTTCTTTTTAAGAGCGGTTACCAATGGCACCATAAAATTATATGCTGCTGCATTTAAAGCAAGAAAAATAGTATTTCCGGTAGCATTAGTGGTATTGGTTCTGGGACTGTTCAGTTTTAAATTTCTTGGTACAGAGTTTCTGCCTACGCTGGATGAAGGTTCTATTTACGTAAGGGCCAGTGCACCGCTAAGCATTTCTTTGGACGAGACTAAGAAGCTGAGCAACGAGATCAGAAAGATCTTCCTACATTTTGATGAAGTGAAACAGGTGGTCTCGCAGACTGGAAGGCCCAACGATGGTACAGATGCTACGGGTTTCTATAATATGGAGTTCCTGGTTGATATCTATCCGAAAGATGAATGGAAGCGTCATGAAAGCAAAGAGCAGCTGATTGAAAGGATGCAGGAAAGACTGAAAGGCTATCCTGGTATCAGCCTCAACTTTTCACAGCCTATTTCTGATAATGTGGAAGAAGCCGTATCTGGGGTGAAAGGATCTATTGTGGTGAAAATGTTTGGTGAAGATTTTCATTATATTGAGAAGGAAGAGGAGAAAATTGAGGCCATACTCAAAACTGTACATGGTATAGAAGATCTGGGCATACTCCGCAACTTAGGTCAGCCTGAACTGCAGATTAATCTTGACCAGACTAAAATGGCCTTGTATGGGGTAACCACAGAAGATGCCAATGCTGTAATTGAAATGGCAATAGGAGGTAAATCTGCTACACAAATCTTTGAAGGGGAACGGAAGTTCGACCTGCGGATCAGGTATCCAGATTCTTTCAGACAGGATGAGCAAAGTATAGGCAACCTCCGAATCCAGAGTATTTCTGGTGCAAAGATTCCTTTATCTGAAATCTCTACCATTAAAAAGGTAACCGGTCCGAGTATTATATACCGCGACAAGAACGAGCGCTATGGGGCCATTAAATTCTCTATCAGGGGAAGGGATATGGGGAGCACAATCGCCGAAGCACAGGCCAAGGTGAATGCAGCAGTGAAACTGCCAAAAGCTTACAAGCTGCAATGGGCTGGTGATTTTGAGAACCAGCAAAGGGCTACAGCCCGGTTATCACAAGCCGTACCAATTAGTTTACTGCTTATCTTCTTTATCCTGTTCGTTCTGTTTGGTAATTTCAAAGACTCACTGCTGGTTTTAAACAATGTACCCTTTGCTATGGTGGGCGGTATTCTGGCACTGCTCATATCGGGTGTCAACTTTAATATCTCTGCCGGAATCGGGTTTATTGCATTATTTGGTATCTGTGTACAGAACGGCGTTATTCTATTAACCCGGTTTAAGACAAATATTGCCGAACTGAAGCACCACCCTACCTGGACTTTTGCAGATGCGCTGAAAGATGGGGTGGCAACGAGGCTGCGCCCGGTAATAATGACAGCAATGATGGCGGCAATAGGTTTAATGCCCGCAGCATTATCTACCGGCATTGGTTCTGAAGCATCAAAACCACTGGCTATTGTAGTGATTGGAGGATTGATTACCAATACCATATTCTGCCTGTTTGTATACCCTATTGTATTCTACTGGGCCTATGAGAAAAAAACAAAACACATCACAGATAGCAGAGATCATGCAAGGGCTGTAGATATGCACAAAGAAGATATATAGATATGAATGATATAGTGATATCTGTATATCATTATCATAATGATCGTTTCCAGTTGGTTAGGGTTGTGTTTGCAGAAATGAACAGGATTGGCAGGTCCTGATACATATCTGGCAAACACTTTAAAGGGGTGCTGCGCAAGCGGGCCCCTTTTTATATGAATAGGATCGTTCAATTACGCTACTCCATATAGTTTTTATAAAACACTAAGCTCTTTCATCTGTTTAGCTAACAAATAAAATATAAAGCTATGGCAGATCTAGAAATAAATAACCCGGAATTTGATATCGTTGTAAACCTGGATGGTGCTGAAAAATCACTTCGTATCAAACCAGAAGAAACCAGTGATGGCGTTCCTTACTATGGCTGCTACGACGGGGACTCGCAGGTTACCCAGATCAGGAAAGATGAAGATAATAGCTGGGACCAGATGTGGGGCGACCTGGAGCAGGAGGAAGTTGAGGCAATTGGTAAATTAATCACCGAAAAAGAAATGTAATGGATATACATGAAACACATATGAAACTCCACTCAGGCAAATTCACAATTGAAAAGCATGAGCTGGAAAATGTTGGCCTTACTGAGCGTTTTGTGTCGGTATTTGCCGGTGCGTTGTTAATCAGCAGCGGGTGGAGACATCCTTTAAAGCAGAAATTCCTGGTGGGTGCTTACCTCACCTATCGTGGATTTACAGGTCAGTGCATGGTTTATGATTCTCTGGGTATAGATAGTAAGAAACCACATGCAGTTAATATCCGCGGGGAGTTTATAATTGAGCGCAAAGCCGCTGAGGTATACAGCTACTGGCGCAATCTGAATAACCTTCCGGGAAGTCTGAACTATCTGATGGATGTAAAGATGATCGACGAGCATACCTCTTACTGGAAAAGCAAGGTTCTGGGTAAGATATTACCTATAGACTGGAAAGCGGAAATCATTAAAGATGAACCCGGTCGGCTGATCGGATGGCGCTCTACTCCAGATTCTATTATGCAGCATGTAGGCAGGGTAGAGTTTGAAGAGATGCCAGACGGCATAAATACCAAACTGAAGATAGTACTTTCTTACCATCCTCCAGGAGGTGGATTGGGTATTGGCATGGCCAAACTGTTAAACCCTTATTTTGAAAGCCTGCTTAAAAAGGAAATTAAAACCTTTAAACATCATATAGAAAAACCCAGCCCTGCATTTATTTAAGATAAAAGGCTGTACAGTTATAAACGCAAAAGTCCTCAAAACTTTAATAGTTTTGAGGACTTTTTATTTGGGTATTGCTGATTATGCTGCACCGCCCGCTACCCCAAGGATCACGGTTACCATCATCAGGATATAAAAGGAGATGAACACAATAGTGATCACACCCCAGAATTTAAAGAAAGATTTCATCTTAGACATAGCAACCGATAAACTTGTCTGATCTGCATAAAGTACTGCCAGTGTAGCTGCTGAAGAAAACTTAAACAGCAAAAAGCTTGGGTAAAACTGTAATAGAGCAATCAGCAGATATACAACAGTTAAAACTGTAGAACCTATCTGTACCAATGGGTTACCTGGGCTAACTTTTGCCAGTGTGCCTAAAAAAGCTGCGGTACCAAAAGCAGAAAGTGCTATCATTGCCGAAAATACAAAGCCTACTACCGAAAGAAACTTCGTCCATTTAGCTGTATCGTATATATAGCTTCTGATATCCTCAGATATCCATAGTGCATCCACCTCATCTTCTTCCTGTAAATCCGGTTTTGTTTCTTCAAAGTTATCCATGCGTTCGTCTCGTTGATTATATTTTTAAGTTCTTAAACATAAAGAATATTTGAATGCTCCGCAAGTTTATTGTATTAAGGATTTAAAATTTTGATACCTTTGCGGCAAATAAAGAAAATAATCATACATGGCATTACAATGTGGTATAGTTGGTTTACCAAATGTTGGAAAATCTACCTTATTTAACTGTTTATCAAACGCAAAAGCTCAGGCTGCAAATTTTCCATTCTGCACTATCGAACCTAATATTGGTGTAATTACCGTGCCTGATGAAAGGCTTACAAAGCTTGCTGCACTGGTAAACCCCAATCGTGTTGTTCCAAATACAATTGAAATAGTTGATATCGCCGGTCTCGTAAAGGGAGCATCTAAAGGTGAAGGTCTTGGTAACCAGTTTCTGGGAAACATCAGGGCTACCAATGCGATCATCCACGTTTTACGTTGCTTTGATGATGGAAACGTGATCCATGTTGATGGTTCTGTTGACCCGATCCGTGATAAAGAGATTATTGATACTGAATTGCAGCTGAAAGATCTTGATACCGTTGAAAAACGTATCCAGAAAGTGGAGAAACTGGCAAAAACAGATAAAGATGCTAAACGCACTTTTGAGATCTTAAGCCTGGTTAAAACACATCTTGAGAGCGGAAACTCTGTACGTTCTGCCGCATTAAACGAAGATGATTTTGAATTTATCGTTGATCTTGGCCTGTTAACACAGAAGCCGGTTATGTATGTATGTAACGTTGATGAGAACTCTGTAATCAATGGCAATGCTTATGTAGACTTGGTAAAAGAAAATGTTAAGAATGACAATGCAGAAGTATTGATCATTTCTGCCAAAATTGAATCAGAAATTGCTGAGCTGGAAAGCTATGAAGAGCGTCAGGAATTCTTATCAGACCTTGGTCTGGAAGAATCTGGTGTAAATAAACTGATTGTTGCTGCTTACCGTTTGCTTAACCTGTATACTTATTTCACTTCAGGCGTACAGGAAGTAAGAGCATGGACAATTACCAAAGGTTTCACTGCACCGCAGGCAGCCGGGGTAATCCATACTGACTTTGAAAAAGGCTTTATCCGTGCAGAAGTTATTAAATACAACGACTTTATCAGCCTTGGTTCAGAGAACGCCTGCAAAGACGCGGGTAAGCTATCTGTTGAAGGTAAAACCTATGTGGTGGAAGACGGTGATATTATGCACTTCCGGTTTAACGTATAGACCCAAAATATATTTACTGCAAGAGGGGATGTCTTAAAAGATATCCCCTCTTGTGTTTAAAAGCGTTTCAAATTGAGAGCTCCCGGGCCGTGCTATGTATATTTATTCATGCAGCACCAGAATTGCCTTTACCGTTTTATTGAGCACCTGGTTTACGGTACTTTTGGTAAATAGCCTGTACACAATATTATGGTGGTGTTTTACCAGGCAAAGGATATCTGTTTCATGAGAACTGATAAAATCGAGTATCCCGCTTAAAGCACTGCTTTCTTTGATATAGTTAAAATCCAGTTCAGCATGTCTGATCAGCCCTCTGAGTTTGCTTTCGAAAGTTTCAAGCTGTTTGGGTTCAGGCTTTTCTGTCACATATAAAACCTGTAATTTACCTGAGGCAAAGCCTTTCATCATTTCGTTGAGCGCCTTTACATCTTCAGCAGATAAACGAGTGGAAAAATCTGTAGCCAGGGTAACTATGGGTACGGTAGAGAACTTGCTCTCCAACGGTACAATAAGGGTAGGCAGTTTGATTTTGCTGACTACCATACTGGCATTGCTTCCAACAATACCGGTAATACCGGTGGCCCCGGTAATACCCATCACCAATAATTCTACATGATGGTGGTCTTTATAACGCGTAATTACGTTTTTCAGAAAGCCCACATCGCAAACAGTAGAAACATTGATACCCTTATACTCATCCCTACTGCTAAATCCCGCAGCCCATTCTTTCAGGGCTTCTCTTTTATTATTGTAGTAATTTTCAATGAATATAGCATTGTAGGTGCTGTTGTTTATCCCCTCGGTTGGATGGATGGCATGTATGGCACAAACTTCAAGTTTAAGCACTTTAGCCAGTTCCATAGCATATAACATAGCATTGGCGGCACTTTTCGAAAAATCTGTAGCAAGAAGTATTTGTCTCATTGTAAAGGCGTTATTGTACTAATTTCAGGAATTAAATAAACAAATGAAAAAACATAAACAACAAAAGTGATAGTGTAATGGCTACGGGCAGGGTAAGAACCCAGGCCAATGCAATATTCCTCAGGGTACCGTTATTCAGGTTTTTTGTACCGCCAGAAGCAACCATGGCCCCGGCAATCCCACTTGAAAGCACATGTGTGGTGCTTGCTGTTAATCCGAAACCAGTACTCAGCCCGATAGTCGTAGCGGCTACAATTTCGGCCGTTGCCCCCTGTGCATAACTTAAATGTTCGTTCCCTATTTTCTCGCCTATAGTTACTACTATCCTCTTCCAGCCAATCATGGTTCCAAGTCCCAGGGAAATGGAGATCGTAGCAATTACCCAGAGGGGTGCAAAATCCGTTACACCGCCAAGCTCTCTGGCAGAGTCGGAAAGAATATCATTGTGGTTGCTGCCAATTTTAAGGTCTTTATCATCTTTTACCTGGTTAATACCACTCACTACTTTCTGCAGCAGCTGACGTAACTTATAAGCCTCATGGTTTGCAGTAATCTGCTTACCGCCCAGTTCAGCTTTGGTTGCCCGGATAGCTGAATCAAGAGAAGTATATAAGTTTCTTCGCTGTGCATCCTTTGCAATGGTCTGCTTCAGCACCAATTCTGTACGGTTAAGCGAGTTCAATATTTTTGCATCTGGTACATTATGGTTGATGGCAAATTTGACGGGAAGGAAAGCAATCATGATCAGCATCATCAGGCCTACACCCTTCTGACCGTCATTACTGCCATGGAAAAAGCTTACCAGCGTACAGGTGGTGATCAGCAGCAGTCGGATCATGATCGGCGGCCTGTCATTTTCTCCGTGAGGAATATGAAAAAGCTGTTTCGACTTAACCACATGCGTTAAGAATAACATCAGCAGAACTGCCAGTCCAAAACCGAGCAGCGGCGAAGTAACCAGGGCAATACCAATCTCTTCGGCCTGATGCCAGTTTACGCCACGACCGCCATAGTACCACGTAAAACCAAGACTGGCCCCAATCATAGCCCCAATCATGGTATGAGAACTGGAGCAGGGAATACCGAAGTACCAGGTACCCAGGTTCCATACAATAGAGGCTACCAGTACCGCCAGTACCATACAGGCCCCAACTTCAACCGGCAGCAACATCAGCTCGTTCAATGGAACCAGTTTTAGAATGCCCATCGCTACAGACACTCCGCCTAAGAATACACCCATAAAGTTCCAGAAACCAGACCAGGGTACGGCAACAGATGGTTTCAAAGCTTTGGTATAGATCACCGTGGCCACGGCATTTGCCGTATCATGAAAACCGTTTACAAATTCAAAACAAACTACTGCAAGCAGGCAAATCAAGAAGACAATCAGAATAGAACCACTTAAATTAACTTCACCTATAAAAGGGATGTTAATCATATTTAAAAGGAAATGCATAAGTACAACCGGATGTAAATGGATTATGTCAAATAACAGGATAACTCCTTTAAATACAGTAGATGAGAAGTTATGAAATTGTCATTTTACCGTTAAGCCCAGCTACACACTACAATTCAGTAATCTGAAAAACACCCTCCTTTTAGATGTTTTATTTTATTAATTTACTAAAAAATAACACAATGAAAAAAGCGTCTCTCCTCTTTGTATTTGCACTTATCAGCCTGTATAGCCATGCACAATATCAACCAGACAAGATTAGGCTTGGCCTGAAAGCAGGTTTTAATGTTTCTCTGTTTACCAGGGATATTGGTCAGTTTGTTTTGCGTGATGAACCCTGGCAAAACTTTAACCGCAGTGTAAGGGGGTCGTTTACCGGCGGCTTAACCGTCGATATCAATATGGCCAGAGGCTTTAGCCTTGGAACTGAGGTACTTTTCAGTTCAAGGGGAATGTCTTACCGGGAAGAAAATGAACGTATCATTAAAACCGATGAGGAAGGACGTGAAGTGAAAGTATACAACTATTATAATTATAATGTCGATTTCATGGAGCTCCCGGTAGCTTTAAAATATAATTTCAAACCAGAAAGTTCGCGTACATTACTTATTGCCTATGCCGGTATTTCGCAAGCTGTATTAGTAAACCATAAGGCAAAACTCAGTTATCCACGTAAGGACGACCGTGATAACGAAAAATCAGATCTTGAGAACGTACACCGCTTTAATAAAAACCTGATTGCAGGTATGCAGATTGGTGAGAAAGAAGCCTTTGGAGTTGATGCTTATTTTGATCTGCGGGGCAGTTATTCACTATCCCCGGTTTTTAATAAACCAGAGGATAGTGAAGGCAATAACCTGCACACCAGAATGTGGACTATTGCCCTTACGTTTGGTGTTAAATTTTAAATCTTTATTCTGGCATATTGAATGATGGAGGAACGGAATTATCGGCAGCTGCCCATTCTTTATTAGGGTGTTTGCCCATAACAAGTTCCAGTTTGCCGCCTTTCATTAAATCTGTATGTGAGAACCACGATTTATTCCAGGCTTTTCCATTGAGTTTAGCAGACTGAATGTACTTATTTGCGGGAGCGTAATTGCTGCATAATACCTCAAATGTTTTGCCCCCGCCAATATCAATTTTAGCACTTTGAAAAGCAGGACTGCCAATTACATACATAGGTAAGCCCGGGGTTATAGGATAGATACCAATCTGAGAGAAGACCACAAAAGAGGTTAAGCCTCCTCCGTCTTCATCGCCCGGAATACCCATCAGGTCGTTACGGAACCATTGCGTAAGCAAACTCCTTACCCGTTTCTGGGTACGCCATGGTTGTCCGGCATAATTATACAGGTATGGAATATGCATTGCAGGTTCATTACCCATGGAGAACTGACCTACGTTACCGGTATGATCACCAAACTGATGGTAAAAATCTGGTCTGCCCATTCCCAGCGGCTCACTGAACATTTTCTCCAGCTCCGCTACAAAGGCAGTTTTACCCCCTATCATACTTACCAGGTCGCCTATATTATGCGGCACATCCCAGCGGTATACATAACCATTATTTTCATCGTACGCCTCCCTTGCGCCAATACCGCTTGAATAACGGTAATCGAAAGGCTGTATAAATTTGTTATTTGCATCCTTAGGATGGAAAAACCTGGTTTCGGTATTAAAAACCTTGCGGTAATTCAGACTCCTGTTGAGGAAGTAATGTGCCGTATCAGTTTTTTTCAGTTGCCTGGCAATCTGGCCAAGGCACCACTCATCATAAACGGCACCTAAGGTAACTGCCACGGGCTGTCTTTTTTCCCATCCATGAACTTCAGGAACAGTTTCTTTTTCTCCTGTTGCCAGTGCTGGAAAATACCCATTGGTTTTATAAAACTGATCCAGTGTACCGGCCTTTGCCGATGACCATGGTGCAAGAGTTTTTTCGGTAATACCGGCTTTGCAATACTGGAATGCTTCTTCAAGATTAAAGCTGCGTAATCCTTTGTTATAGGCATCAATAACTGTAGCTACCCCATGGTTTCCATTCATCCGGCGGCTGTCGCCCGTTACTTCCGGGAAGGTTGGCATCCAATGGTCTTTCATCTGCTGGGCCATACGCAGGTAGGAATTGATCATATCACCTTCCATTTTTGGCTCAATCAGGATGCGCAGCGGATGGGTAGCGCGGTAAGTATCCCATATCCAGTCGTCTGTATAAAAAGGCGTACCGTTATCACTATGTACTTTTCCATCAAAGGCACTGTAGTAGTTGCCGTCTTCAGACAGGCAGATCATTCTTTCATAAGTGCGGTAGAGCGAGGTATAAAAGATAGTTTTTGCATTCTCATCTGTTCCCTGCACACTGATCTTAGAAAGGGTGCGGTTCCAAAGGTCTTTACCCTCTTTGGTAACTGCAGCAAGATCGTAAGACTTTATTTCTCGTGACAAATTCTTTTTAGCCTGATCAACACTGATAAATGATATACCGTAACGCACCCTGATTTGTTTGGTCTGTGCAGCGTATTTGAGGATAAAAAAGGCGTTACGCCCTTCGGTGCTGTTGGTTTTGGTGTCTATCCCCCCGTTTTTTTTAATGCCCGCCTCAATAGGCTGCTGATCGGTTTCCAGATAGATATATACCCTGGTATTGTTCTCCAGTTTCTGATAACCACTTACGCTGTTTTTATCGCTTGTTAGCGCCCCATTCCGCGTATTTAGAATCAGATAAGCCGGTGCTGAGGCATTGCCGAAACTCAGCTGGTACAAGCCAGACTGATGACTTGGAGAATATTGTACATTGATGTCGTAATCATCAAGATCTACATTGTAGTAGTATGGCTTAATTACTTCATTGTCATATCCGAAATCAATTGTGCTTTTTATATTGCTGATATCGCCCTGATAAGGGCTAAGGTTAAAAGCAGAACTTCCGCGGTGGCTGGTAATTACCAATGGTAAACCTTTGATGGTGTTACCGGTAAAGTTTTCGCGCTCAGGGTACACGCGTAACATGCTGTTGGGAAGATGGATGGTTGGATAGGTGGGCACCAGCATATGGCTGATATTGCCGATATAGCTATTTACATAATCTACAGGTTTCTTGTCCTGCGCACTACTTTTGCTAATACAATTTAGCGTTAACAGTAAGGTGGTCAGCAGTCCGTAACTAAAATGCTTGTTCATCAGTATTTATTTATTTGATTTTGAAGTATTGCTTATTAAAACTGGTCTGTTACCAGCTAAATTTGCAAAGCCAAGATACAATATTAAACAATTTGCCGGCAAAGATTAAAGCATGGCCTGATAAAATATTGCCGTATCTGAAGGAGCGGGGTTTGGCTTTTATCTTTGGGGCTTGTAATTCTTAGTGTATTTTTAATAATTTTATAGCCGCTATGTTCGCAAAATTTGAAGCATATATTAAGGAAAACACAAAGCTTACTGAGCAGCAGATTGAGCTGATGCTTTCATCTGCCATCAAGAGAAAGTTAAGTAAACATGAAGAATTGCTGAAGCAGGGCGACATTTGCCGGCATAAAGCATTTGTGATAAAGGGGCTGCTGAGGGGCTATCGTGTTAACAAAGAAGGTACGCCACATACCATCTGGTTCACATCAGAAGGATTTTGGACGGTTGATGCCGACAGTTATCATCATCATACCCCTTCCAAATATATTATAGATGCACTTGAAGATACAGAAGTGATTTTATGGAGCAAGCAGCATTTTGATGAGCTGCTGATTGCTATTCCGGAGCTCAAGAACTTTTCAGACCAGATTGTCTCAACTAATTACAGCCTTACACGCGAGCGTATGTTCAGTGCTTTAAGTGCAAGCCCGGAAGAAAAATACAATGATTTTGTAAAAGATTACCCCGCAGTATTTGCACGCATCCCCCTGCATCTGGTAGCCTCCTACCTTGGCGTATCCCTAAAAACCATTACCAGAATAAGGCACGCACAGGTTAAACGCTGAAAAGAAAATATGGACAAATGTCTTCTTTTGGGCATACCGCATTATACAATTTTGTAATGTTCTGAAGAAATTATCTGCCATGCAGGTAAGCACTCCAGCGAACAACACATTATTTAATTAAACACAAAAATTATGCGCGTATTTTTAACTGGGGCCTCTGGTTTTATTGGCTCTGCCATTGTTAAAGAATTGATTGATGCCGGCCATCAGGTATTGGGTTTGGCAAGATCAGAAGAATCTGCAAATGCCTTACTGGCTGCAGGTGCTGAAGTTCACCATGGTACACTAGATGACCTGGAAAGTTTGAAAAGCGGCGCCCTTGCCGCAGATGGTGTAATACACACGGCTTTTATCCATGATTTTAAGGACTATGCTGCTGCCTGCGAAACCGACAGGCAGGCTATAGAGGCAATGGGCACCGTTCTGGAAGGTACAGGTAAAGCACTGATTATTACCTCTGGTATCGGGCTTTTAACGCCAGGACAGATTGGTAAAGAAGCTGATAGTCCTTATACCGGAAGCGGAGCTGTACCAAGAGCAAAATCAGAAGAGTTAGTACTTTCATTTGCGGCAAAAGGTGTACGTGCTGCATTGGTACGTCTGCCACCATCGGTTCATGGAGATCATGATCACGGGTTTGTTCCGATACTTATCAATGCAGCACAAAAAAATGGAGCAGCTGCCTATATTGGTACGGGTGAAAATCATTGGCCTGCGGTGCATCGGCTGGATGCGGCCAAATTGTTCAGGCTGGTACTGGAGAAAGGAAAAAGCGGCGGACGTTATCACGGAGTAGCTGAACAGGGTGTGCCCAAGAAAGAAATTGCTGCAGTGATAGGACGCAAGCTGAACCTGCCTGTGGTTTCAAAAACCATTGATGAAGCAACTGAACATTTTGGATGGATAGCACATTTTGCCGCTATGGACTGCGCCGCGTCGAGTGAACTGACCAGAGAAGAACTGGGATGGTACCCGGTAGAAAAAGGTTTACTGAGTGATATGGAAGAGGGAACTTACTTTCCAGGCAGCTAAGAGTTGGAACCTGGTTGGTAGCTTTTCTACAGGCCGTTAACTTTAGATTAACACTCAAGGGCTATTGTTCTGCTTTCCATGCTATTTAGCTTTGAAATCCCCTATAGTTGGAAGGACCTTGAAACGTGGTTAAGAGGAGGTTGGAAGGACTCGGAGTCCTTCCAACCTCCTTCCAACGTCCTTCCAACGTCCTTCCAAGGTCCATGTTTTTCCGAACTAAACCAAACCAGAACCCGAACGATATAAAGGCAAGTAGTTATCGCAGAATATAGTATAATATTTTCTTATACTTACTGTCAATTTCTAGGTTAACGGAACACGGAGTTTGAAAAACGATTGACCTGTAAAAGGTAATTAACAGCAAAAAGTTCAGATATCTTCCGGGCTATTACCTGAATTATTTATACTCCAGTCCATTGTTTGCAATTAAAAAAAAAGCGGGAACAATCTGGCGACCGTTCCCGCTAATCTAAATTAACGCTCTCATATACAAAGACGCTAAATAAATTGGTTTATTATGTAAAGGATGATTTTTTTTTAAATAAAAATTATTGAAAGGGTTTGAAGATAGATAGTAGGTTATTATCTCTGTTGCAGCTCCAGCAGAATGCACAATGCTTATAAAAGAAGAAAGCTGGAATGATCACGAATGACCACTCCAGCTTATCTAATTAACGCTCTCAGGGACAAACATACGACTCATTGCCCAAAAATTTGTTAACAAAATGTCAGTTTTAAACAGATATTCCCACCAGGAATGTGATTTTAAATTGTAGTATCGGTTATTACAGCAGCACTCCCTCCAGAAACATCACTGCCACAGAGAAATAGATGATTAATCCGGTAACATCTACCAGCGTGGCTACAAATGGTGCAGATGACGTTGCAGGGTCAGCTCCTAATTTTTTAAGCAATAAAGGCAGCATAGAACCGGCCAGCGATCCCCAGAGTACTACTCCTACAAGAGCTACCCCAACAGTTACACCTAATAAAGCCCAGTGCGGACCATATAAATCTGAAAATAGTGTCCATGCAAATATCCGGAGAAAACCTATTGTACCGAGAACTATACCCAACATTAATCCTGAAATCAGTTCTCTGCGCATAACCCGCCACCAGTCGCCAATAGTAATTTCGCCAAGTGCCATTGCCTGAATAATTAAAGTAGAAGCCTGCGATCCGCTATTTCCACCACTTGAAATAATCAGCGGGACAAACATAGCCAGCACCACAGCTTTTGCTATGTCGGCTTCGAAATGGGCCATAGCCGTAGCAGTAAGCATTTCTCCAAGGAATAACACTACCAGCCAGCCAATCCGTCTTTTGAAGAGTCCAAAGATAGGCATATCCATATACGGTTCATCCAGTGCCTGGGTACCCCCTACTTTATGCATGTCTTCTGTATACTCTTCGTTGGCTATCCAGAGGATATCATCAACGGTTACAATACCCAGAAGAACATCATTATCATCAGTAACAGGCAGTGCAACCCTGTTATTCATCCTAAAGGTATTGATCGCTTCTTCCTGCGGATCATTTGCCTTGAGGGCTATGGAACGGTTATCTGTAAGTTCGAGTATAGGCACCTCAGGATTTGCTAATAAGATTTCCCTTATTCTGATATCATCAAGTAATACACCTTTCTCGTCTATCACATAAATAACATCGATAGTTTCTGAGTCTTTCCCGTATTTACGGATATGCTCTAAAACCCTTTTTACAGTCCAGTCTTTTTTAACCGCAATATAATCCGGGGTCATTAACCTACCTACACTATCCTCTTTATAACCGAGTAAGGAAAGTGCTTCCACACGATCTTTAGCAGGAAGAAGTATAATTAAAGCCTTTACTGCATCACCTTTAAGCTCTGAGAACAAAGCTGTACGGTCATCAGGAGGCAGAAGGTTGATAAGCTGTGCAAGCTTGGTTCCGGGAAGTTTTTTGATGATCTTTTCCTGGGTCGGGAAGTCAAGGATCCTGAAAACATTTACGGCACGTTTTACGGAAAGGCTATCTATAAATTTTACCGCATGTTGTGGAAGTTCGTCTATCAGATGTTCTACATCTGAAATATTGAGTGCATCTAAATAATCACCTAATTCACCCTCTACATTACCTTCGATTAGTTCGACTACCTCTTCAACAACATTTTCTTCCATAAACAGCGCTTTTATATTTACATGTACCTATTGCTTTTTCAAGATTGCAAAAGTGATGTTTTATTTTTAAAAACGCATTACATAACAGACAATTATTGATTGTGGTGTAACAGAGAATTAACCTAAGGTCCAGCTTACAATATTTCCGATTGTATTAAACAGCTCTTCTTTTGGCTGTACTGTTCTTTCATTGGATTTATGTGCCTGATTCTGATAGTGGAGTACAAGCTGATTTGTACCAGCAATCAGTAACATCGAAACAATATTAAAAGCTTCTTTGCCAATGTTTACACCAAAGTCTGGAAGTGAAACTGTTGAATTAGCAGTGTTGTTTTCAGTGATCGTATTCATGTATAAATGATCATTTGAAAATTCATTGATCATCAGTGCCTTCATCTCGCAGTGCTCGTAAAAGTAATGGAACTTCTCGGTAAATAATTTAGTTACCTGATCGGCCATAGATAGATGACTGTTTGAATGCCAGTCCTGTTCAGCATAGTAATTTGTCCAGAAGTCTTTATTTGCAAAGTAGGTATACATCATACCATCAAAACTTTCAAAGTACCGGTATATCAGAATCTTACTCAATCCGGCAGTTTTTGCTACTTTGTTTACGCCTAAGCCTGAGAAGCCCTCTTTCTTAATTATTTGATCAACTGCTTTTAATAATCTCTTTTTAGTATGTTCCTTCCTTTTCATAAGAATATTTTAAGATGTGCCTTCTAAGTATGCTTACCATTCCTGGCTGTACAATAATTGATGATTTCAGATTTATTATTTGATTGTGTAGCAAATTGAGATTTGTGGCGTCTTATTCACAGAAACTTATATAAAGAGTACAAAATATTATATGAAGCAGTAATAAATTACAAAAATAACCATCTTTATTCTTGATGGTTGTATCTTTATAATAAGAGCCAAAAAAAAATTTTTAACTAAATATTTGCCGTATGACGATGACCTGTATTATCATAGATGATGAGCCGCATGCCATAGAAGAGCTTAGTGAGCTTATTAGCCAGGTTCCTAATTTGAACCTTTTGCAGACCTTTCCTGATGCTAAAAAAGCGATTACCTATCTGCAGGATATTGGGCATGTAGATATTATTTTTTCGGACATCAGCATGTCTGTATTAAATGGTATTGAAGCTGCTACCATTATCAGTGACTATTGCCACTTTCTTGTTTACGTAACTGCTTACAGGGAATTTGCGCTGGAAGCCTTTGGCGCAAAAGCTGATGGTTACCTGCTTAAGCCGGTGAGTTATGTGGCATTTACGCAGCAGGTAGCTGATCTGAACACAAAATTTCTTGACATTATCAGGTTACAGAAAGAAAACCAGCAGTTTCTATTTATCAAAGGCGGACAGAAAAGCAGTTACATCAAGATTAAGGTGAGTGACATCATCTATATAGAAGCGCTATTGAATTATATAAAAATATATACAATAACAGGACATGAGATTACCTACATCGGATTGAAAGCTATGGAAGATAAGCTGCAGCCTTTGGATTTGTTTTTCAGGGTTAACAAATCGATTATCATATCAATGAACCATCTTGATCGTGTGGATGGAAATCTGGTAAGATTATCAAGAGGTGAAACACATCAGATTGGCGATAAATACAAAAGTGTGTTCCTCGAGTTTATGAGGAAGCACACTTTAAGATCGTAACAATCCAAACAACAGGTCGACTTTAGGAGTATTAAGGGCGAATGATAGAAGTAAGTGGCATAATAATAGTAACCGGATCTTGAGTTGGATTATCCTGGCCTGTGGTTAAATTTTGATTGTAAACAAACAATGCTCTTTTAGTTAGTTTGAGGTTTTTTCTAGTGATTTTCATATTGGTTTGATTTAATGATGAGCCCAATATTATCGTAGAAAATACCCGTATACACTTTTATTATATTACATGGTCAGATTATTATATAAACAGGGTCAAAAGTCCCAAAAAATGGTGCAATTACACTTAATCTGTTGGGTAGTTTTTATTATTTACGAACTCCTGCTCACTATCCTGGCAAACAGTCCTGCCCCATTAATTCACTATCTATTATTTTATATAATAAATATTGGAATCTTTTATGCTCACAGCGGTTTTTTGCTGCGCTACCTCACGCCATTTGTTTTTAATAATATTATGCGTATTTCATTCTTTGTGTTATTTGAAATGATAGTATATTTTGTTCTCGCGTTCCTATTTAGTTGCATGGCAAATATGTTAATATATGGCGGCAGATTTAGTCAGGATTTGAATAGTTCCTACATAACCGTAACTGTTTACAGAGCAATGTCTTTCGTATTATATGCCACAGGTTACTATTTCCTTATAAACTACATTCATAAAAGAGAAATGAACCTGGTCCAGGATATAGAAAATGAAAAACTAAAGAATGACATCTTACGCACTGAGCAGGACTTTTTAAGAGCACAAATCAATCCACACCTCTTGTTTAACACACTAAACTTTATCAAATATGCTGCAAGGAAACGACCTGAAGAAGCGGATGAAGCAGTGATGAGGCTATCTGGAATAATGGGTTTCGCCCTTGAGAATAACACCGAAACAATCTTGGTTACCAAGGAACTTGAACAGGTAGAAAATATAATGGCCTTAAATCAGTTACGCTTCAATCATACCCTTTATATCAATTTAATAAAAAACATATACGATATGGAAGCTACCATTATCCCGCTCGTGTTGTTAACCCTTGCAGAAAACATTTTTAAACATGGTTCGCTGCTCGATGAAGATCATCCGGCAGAAATATTTATAGAGGCAACTGAAGAATACCTATTCATCAAAACCAGTAATCTTCCAAATCGCAGTAATGGAATTATGAGTACAAACAAGGGTCTGGCCAATATAAGTTCGCGCATGAAACAGTATTATGGAAAGGATTATTACTTCAAACATTTCCTGGACGGTGACTTTTTTATAGTTGAGATAAAAATTAAATATTCCACCAATTAGAGATTAAAACCTAAATACTATCTTTATAGTGTAATAATTCTAATCACACTTATATATGTAGTATGAAATTAACGCTTTCTCCCCTCAGCATTTGTCGTACACCCATATTTTCTGTTAACACACAATTGGAAGATAGTTGGGACTTGTTAAAAGGATACATTGAAGAATCATCCCCCGCCTTTTATAACATCATTAAGGACTACAGCTTTGATGATTATGAAGGTTTATCCATCAAAACCAGATTCACTATTTGGAAGTATTTTAACAGGGCGAGGTTCAGGCCCACGCCATACGGCAGTTTCGCATCGTTTTCAATAGTTCCTGTACTGCAAAAAAATGCGCCAGCAAATATCATACATACCAAAACTACTGTACTGCACAGTTTTGCCAACTGGCAGGAGAAAGAGCACATCAATTTCGACTCCAAGTGGCTTACCCATCATTCTTCTTTGTTTATTGCAAACAGTTCAATCTATGAATGTCTGGACGATATACGTTACATCAATAACAACGAGGGATCATTTGAATTATCTGCCGTCTTTAATGATGAAACAGCGAGGTTGCTGCTTACTTTCTGCAAACAAAAAAGGACCATGAAAGAAATACAGCAATTGATGCAAGCCTTCCATCTGAACAAGACTATGGTAAATTATCTTGTGGAGCAGCTTATCTCTTTACAATTGCTCCTCACAGATTATCAGCCCAATATTGTTGGGATGGATTATTTTCAGCGGATAGGCCATCAATCAACCTCAGCTAAAAATGATTATGTTATTGCAGAAAGAGAGTGCCTGCAAGGCCACCTTAATGAGAAAGATCTGAAGGTAATGCTGGAGCTGACAGAGTTTATGAATCAGAATGGTATTGCAAACAGTAACCAGGCCCTGGAAAGCTTTAAAGAAAAGTTTATTAGAAAGTTTGAAGGCAGGGAGATTTCATTGTGCAAGGCAATGGATCCTGAAATGGGTATAGGTTATCTGTCGCTGATACAGGAAAAAAATGATGATCCCCTGATTCAGGAACTGAAAGCATTAACAACATCCCCTACGGACTTGCAAAGGCAGATTAACTACTCTCATCTGCATCAGTTTATCCTGAATCAGTATCTGGATAATCAAACTGTCCATCTGGATAAAATGCAATCATCAGCTTCAGCACCTAAAAAAGCGCTGGCAAATACGATGAGTATAATGTTCAGACCTGCAGATGATTTGCTGGTTCTGGAACAGATGGGCGGCTGTACAGCTAATTCATTGCTGGGCAGATTTAGCATTGCATCTGAACAGGTTACGCAGATGGGGCGCCATTTTGCGGATGTTGAACGGCAGGCAAATCCTGGAGTGGTATTTTTTGATATCGCTTACCAGATGGAAAAAAATGCAGACAATATTAACCGCAGAAAGTCACTTTACCTGCATGAGTTACCCATCCTTTGCTGGTCGGAAACGGATAATGTTCTTGATATGGATGATATCATGGTGAGTGTTAAAAACGGAGATGTGATTTTGAGGTCGTTAAGTACCGGAAAACGACTGGTGCCCCGGCTTGCTTCAGCTTACAATTATACCCGCTCTGACCTTGCTGTATATCGATTTTTGTCGGATCTCCAGCATCAAAGCCTGCATTCTGGGCTGGCAATCGATAGCTTACAATTATTTCCGGGCTTGTCTCATTACCATCGGATACAATATAAAAATGTTGTGTTGTCTACCGAAAAATGGAAAATTCCGGAACAATTTTATCCTGGCTATGAATCTTTGAAAACCACCGCGTCATTAAAGGAATGGCTGGGGCAGATTAAGCTTAACCGGCCTTTCAAATGTGGCTATTCAGACCAGACCTTGTTGTTTGACCCCTCGCTGGAAGAAGACCTGATTGCCTTTCTTTTATTCTGCAAAAACAAGAAGGACCTTTATATTGAAGAAGCCATGCTTCCTTCGTCAGCATTGCTTCGGGATGAACAACACCAGCCGTACCTTTCAGAATTTATCATAAACCTTGAACATCTGAGGCAGCTCTATCAGCCCTGCGAAGAGCCGGCCTCTGCAAAAAAACATAAGTTAAAAGAAGTGTTCCTTCCTGGCCAAGAATGGCTGTACTTTGAAATCTATTGCCATCAGTCACGTTCAAATTATGTGCTGCAGGAAATCGGATCGTCGATTATTCCCCGTTTAAAAGGCAAGCTGGAAAACTGGTTCTTTATACGTTACAGTGATCCGGCAGATCATATCCGTTTTAGGGTAAAACTAAAAGATCATAACAATAGCGGCCTGGTACTAAATATGGTAAGCGAGTTGATAGCACCATTGATTGATTCAGGTGTTGTATCTGATTTTCAGCTTAAGCCCTACCGTCCGGAACTGGAAAGATACGGATACAGCAGAATTACACTGGCAGAGCTATGTTTTAATGTAAGCAGTAAGCTGGCTTTACATCTGATCAATAGATATGCCGACGCAAATGAGCTATATGCAGTTACCATTATATTGATTCAAAATGTATGGTCTGCTATTAGTTGGAGCACGGAACGGCAATTGTTGTTTACCGATAAAATGGCCGCCTATTTTTCAGCAGAAATGAACATGGGCCCGGAAGGTTTCAAAACAATAAACAAACATTTTAAAGGCTTTGATACTACGGCCGGGAATCTCCATATCCGCAAAGAAGTACTTGAAAAAACAAAGTCTTTAGAAAAATCTTTTACCCACTGTCTGGCATTATGTGATGAGAAAGAGCGGGAAAAAATGCTGTCGGACCTGCTTCATATGCATATTAACAGGCTTTTTTCGGCAGAGCAACGGCTTCATGAATACCTCTTCTATTATTATCTCGGCAGGAAATTAAAAATAAGAATGAGCCTGACAAAAAAAGAAGGTTCTGTAATAATTTAATCATAAAAAAATATAATTACAAAAAAATTCCTACATAAAACAATTTTGCTATTTTTACATAAGTGGTAACATTGTGGCTTTTTATAGATATGAATCCAGAAAAAAATGCTGCATTAAAAAATGATTTATGAAACCTATTCCCAAAAATTATTTTAATGCTCCATCAGTGTTAGTGAGCAGCCTCGAAGCTATAGAAAGGTTTCAGGAGGCCCATAAGATCTATCTTAAGTTAGATAGTGAAGAGGCGCGTGAAGATATGGCAAAAGCTTTGCAGACGGTAAAAATACTGCAGGAAGATCTGGCTGTTCCAGATGAAAAGGCTGATAATATAAGGGTCGGTTTTCTGAAGCAGGTAAATGCACTGGAAAGCAATATCAAGACTATTCATGATGACGGTTTATATCCGGATTTGTATCGGGATAGTGAGACTCCCTTCAGGCTGTTGAATGACATTCTGGACAACTTTAAAATCTCATTGTTATCAAAAGGTGATGCCTTTCCCTTTATTGAATTATCGACGAGTGAAAATGCCTGGAAAGATTACGGGGTTGTTGCCTTTTGCAGGGATGTTACGAATAATTTAAAAACCTCCCGGTTTGAAAGCCTGTGGGATGCCCTGCAGTGCTATGAAAAAAATAAAACTCAGCTGACCTATACTTTTGAAATCCTGTCGCTTACAGGGAATCTTGGAAAGCAGTAAGAATACATATAAAAGGTTAAGGATTTTACTTTATTCTTTTTAGCAGGGATTGTATGGATTTAAACATTTGAATTCCTATATTCGCGGTCTTGCTTCCGTAGTTCAATGGATAGAATTTTGGTTTCCGGTACCAACGATGGGGGTTCGAATCCCTTCGGGAGCACATAAATGGAGTTGGTTCTTTTACGAGAGCCAACTCCATTTTGTTTTACATCCAACTTTTTGCATCAGCATTGATTTTCAGAGTGTTAATTGAACTGCCTAACATATTCATCGAATATCGCTTCTATATAGTTAGTTTCCGGGTTATTAGTTAATACCATAAATCCGGTGTCAGGGTATTCGCTATCAAATTCGTAATTGAAGCAGGTAATGTCGTCACCAAGTTTTTCGACAATACGGGTAAACCTACTTTTGCGTGCTGAATGTTTGCCACGTTCGGTTGACAATAATGTGGCAGTATAATCATCGTGATGTTCAGTATGATTACGAACTTTACGACCAAAGAACTGGTTGTCTTTTTTCGACGTTGAGAAATTGCGTCAGGTTTCCTCCACTTCTTTTAATCTAGTCTTTCATCTCCGCGCCTACCTATAAATCTTCCAAAGATTGATTCCTGCGGAATATATCATCTTGCACACGGAACAGCTTTGGAGCAATCTAAGGCTCTTTTTTTGTTTGCAGGCTACAAGTAGATACCGCTTTCCTGATTTTTTGTAGATTCGCTGCACATGAAGCCTCAATTTTTAATTGCTGCCCCACATAGCGGCGCCGGAAAAACCACTATCACCCTGGGTATTTTAAGGGCTTTAAAAAACCAGGGCTTCAGCGTTCAGCCATTTAAATGCGGACCTGATTATCTGGATCCTAAACTGCATGCCATTGCAGCAAAGAAGGAAAGTATTAATCTGGATCAGTTCATGATGGATAATGCCCATATCAATGAGTTATATCATCATTATACTGCTAAAGCTGAGGTAGCTGTTATTGAAGGGGTAATGGGTCTATTTGATGGAGCTGTAAAAATGGAAGGGAGCAGTGCGGCTTTAGCCAAACTGCTTGATATACCTGTCATCCTGGTGATCAATGCCAAAGCCATGGCCTATTCTGCAGCAGCACTTTTGCTAGGCTTTAAAACCCTGTGTAAAGACGTACACATTGCCGGGGTGATCTTTAATTTTGTTGCTACAGAATCACATTATAGACTTCTCAAAGAAGCCGCGGAAGATGTAGGCATAATGCCGCTTGGCTATATCCCGTCAAATACCGCCATACAGATTCCCTCCAGGCACCTTGGCTTACAAACTGATGCGGCAATTAATCATGATCTGATTATCGAAAAAGCAGCAGCCCATATTGCAGGGCATATAAACCTTGAATTGCTCTTAAATCTCACGAGGCAGGATTTGCCACCTGGGCTTCCCCGGCAGGTAAAAGCACCGGGAAATAAAAGAATTCTGATAGCGCGAGACCAGGCCTTTAACTTTATTTACACTGAGACCATTACGGCTTTTAAAACATTGGGTAGTGTTTCCTATTTTAGTCCCCTGCACGACAAAACATTAGTCGCAGCAGACCTGATCTATTTACCTGGCGGATACCCTGAATTGTTTTTAAAGGAATTATCCGCTAACCTGGAAATGAGAGAACAGCTACTTTCTTATTGCCGCAAAGGCGGAAAGATAATTGCCGAATGCGGAGGGATGATGTATTTGGGTAAGGCGATCAGTGATGAAACAGATATAACCTATCCCATGGTTGGTCTTCTGGATGTGGAGACCGGGATGGCAGGTAAAAAACTGTCGATGGGCTATAAAGTGGTAACCATCAACGGTCAGCAGCTTAGAGGTCATGAATTTCACTATTCACAGTTTGTGAAGGCGCCTGAGTACGACGCTAAAGGAATTACTATTGCAAATGCCCGGAATGAACCTTTAAGTTTACCTATCTTCAGCTCAGCAAACCTGTTGGCGAGTTACTTTCACTTTTACTTTGCCAACAACATTGCATCCATAGAAAAATTAATGTTTGGTCAGACTGAAAGTTCAGACCAGTCTGACGTTTAAGTGCTGGAGCAGGTTAGTTAAAACAGGTACCTCATTTCAGGCGGCTTAGAAGCCCTGGTAATTAAAGAAGTAAATACCGGGTTATTTAAGCTGTTTATAATAAATAAGCTGATGCTCTGGCAATAATTCCGGATGCAGGATTTTAATTAAATCTGCCAGGACGAGCTGCGGATTAACCCCTCCGGATTCCCAGTAATCATTTGCCCCTGCATCATTGGTTTTCTTATTGTAATTATAAACGTTGCCATTTTTAAAGGGTTTAAAATCAGCAAAACGGCTATCTCTTGCAGTCATGTCTGCCTTGCTGTTTACGTATCCGATATTGAGCCAGAAATCTGCCTTCAAAGCTTCGGGCGCTACTACTTCAAAAGAAAGTGGTAATGTGCCTATTCCTTTTACATCCGACCATTTTGAAGTACCCCCGGCATCTTCAATAAAATGAGAGAGATAACTGTTGCCCTCGGGTACATACCAGGTGCCCTTTACCGGCATAGTGGTAATTACATGAGGCCTGTTGTTAACCCTGGCGGCTAATACAGCCAGCCTGTGGTATTCCGTTTCAATCACTTTAAACTTTTTGTTCACCAGCTCTTCTTTATTGAGAAATACAGCAAATAGCTTTACCCATTCTGCACGGCCCAGTGGAGTACTCTCCAGAAATTCTGAGTTCTCCACAACGGGAATACCCGCATCTGTAAGTACTTTAAACCGGTTCACCTTTGCCGCAGCATTGCCTACTGCCATAACCAGGTCTGGATGCATTGTTAATACGAGTTCATTGTTCAGATTGCTTTCCTGGCCCACCTCTCTGATCTTGCCGGCTTTTATATAATTTCTGATGACCGGAGAACTCACATATTTTAAATTACCCAAACCAGTAAGAATTGCATCTGCATTGGCAAAATCAATTAGCCCCACATGCATAGAAGACATGCCGATTAACGACCTGATTGGTGTTTCTACCACTTGTGCATCAGGAAAACCATCTGGAATTGAAGCTCCCCTTTTGATTAATAAATACTGTGCAGTATCTGTTTTGGAACTAGAATAATTGTAAATGTTAACCAGCTTAAAGTCTTTGTAATAAGTTATACCAAAGCCTTTGGCATATCTGATATCCGCTGTTCCTGTAGGCTTGAGGTTTACCGTCTGATGTGCTGATCTGTAAAGGTCATGCTGGCAGGAAGTGAGAAAAATTACTGAAACAGACAGCACAAGGCTGCAAAGGAAAGTAAATCTGGTCATATTATTGGGTAATCTGGTTGATTATAGGAATCAGTTCTGTATCTGAAAGATTGCTGAGCGATTGATACTGGCCACCCATTAAAGCAGCCAGCTCTGCTGCTTTATTGAGGTTGAAGTAATCAGACCCGCTGTCTAATACCAGCGATTGAATTTGCATTGCTTTTATGTCTGCACATAAATGTATAGTCTGTTCCCATGGGTCGCTGCTTGTGCCAGGGAGTGATACGTTAGCCTTTCCATCGGTTAGCAGAACTACCACGGGCTGCCGGGTTTTCTGTCCGCTGCCATAAGTCTGTAGCAACTCTATTACTAATTTTAAGGCATGCGGTAAAGGTGTACGTCCCCCTGTAGGCAATAACCTCATTGCTTCCTCTGCCATAGCGGTACTCTGGGTAGCCTGCAGCATCACCTGGGCTTCTACACCTCTGAAACTAATTACGGCTACAGTGTCGCGCTTTTCATAGGCTTCTGTTAAAAGATTAAGTACAGTTCCTTTTACGGCTTCCATTCTTTTTCTCGCCGCCATAGATCCTGAAGCATCTACTACAAACACAATTAAATTGCCTGTTTTACCAGCTCTTTTCTTCTGCCGAAGATCTGCGATAGTAATATCAAGTTCTTCAGGATTACGCATTAATGCCTGCATAACAGTTGCATCAACAGCAATATCTGAGTGCTGTGTAACCGGCACAGGCCTGATATATGCGCCTCTGTTCGTATTATCTGAGACACTGCGTTTGCCGGTAAGCGGATTTTCTATTTGATCGCCCATCAGGTCCTGCAATCTGGGTAAAGCCCCTGCGGTGGCCTCAAACATTTCATCAGGAACATCATCAGTTTGATCTTCATTGCGGGGTTGCTGATCCGGTGGCCGCTGAGAAGGAGCGTTTGTTTTTTGGTCCTCTTGCTGATGATCTTCTTTGGCAGCCTGGAAGGAGCTACGCTGTGTTGAATCTTTCTTTTCCGATCGCTGGTCATCTTTTTCCGGATTCTGCGACTGCTCAGGGGTCTCGGACTTATCTTTTCCCTTTTGGTTAGGCTGCTGTGATTTATTTTTACTTCTGTGGGCTAAGGCCAGTTCGGCAGCTTCCCTGATATCCTGCTCCGTAACTTCTGTACGCTGGTTTAATGCAGCAAGGGTAACGGCTGTTTTGTAAATCACAATATCAGCGCGCATGCTTCTCACATTTACCGCAATACACAACTGGCTGATGAGGCTTAGTAAATGATCGCTTAGGTTAACGTAAGGCAGTAATGCCCTGGCACTGATCAGCTGCTGCTGCAGTTGCTGCTGTGCCAGTTCCCAGTGTCGCGAAAATGCAGGGCCGTCATTTTCAAAGGCTATCCGTCTTCGTACCACTTCGGTACGTTCATCTATATCCGAAGGTGCATCAACATGAACCATCAGGGCAAACCTGTCAAGAAATTGCGGCCGGAGCTGCCCCTCTTCAGGGTTCATGGTACCAATAAGTGTAAACCGGGAAGGGTGCGTGATGGATAGGCCCTCGCGCTCAATCCTGTTTTCGCCCATCGCAGATACATCCAGCAAAACATCTACCAGGTGATCTGGCAAAAGGTTTACCTCATCAATATATAATATGCCCTGATGTACAGCGGCCAGCAAGCCTGGCTGGAACTTCTTTTTCTTCTGCACCAAAACAGCCTCAAGATCCAGACTACCAAGAATTCTTTCTTCTGTAGCCCCGATAGGCAGGTTAACAAACGGAGCCTGCTGCTGCAGCAACGTCTTTTCTGGATGGTTACATACCTCACAAATGGCCGCTGGCAGATTAATATCACAATTAAAAAGACACTCAGCCGTCTTTGTAACCTGCGGCACCACTGCTGCTACCGCACGGGCTGCAGTACTTTTTGCTGTTCCTTTATCCCCCTGGATAAGAAGTCCGCCAATGGCAGGATTTATTGCACAGAGCAGCAATGCTTTCTTTAATTTTTCCTGGGCAACAATGGCGGTAAAGGGATAAGTCATTTCTGATAATTATAATAGTACTGCAGCTAAAAGGCAAATATAACTATTAGCCAGCTTCATTTCGTTCTTCTAAAATTGTTTCGCTTTGCAGATACAGCTGCTGGAGGGCGTCCAGGGTATCTGCAGGTGCGTTCCACATTTCACGCTGTGCTGCCTCCAGTAACCTTTCCGTTATCGCATGAATGGCCCATGGATTATGCTCCCCAAGAAAGTGCTGCATATCCTTATCCAGCGCATAACTGGCTGCAATCTGATCGTACATCCAGTCATCAACCACCTTGGCAGTTGCATCATAACCAAACAGGTAATCTACTGTGGTAGTCAGTTCTAAACCGCCTTTATACCCATGCCGTTTAATGCTCTCTAACCATTTGGGATTAATTACCCGGGATCGGAACACGCGTAGCACCTCTTCTTTCAGGTCTCTCACTGCCGCCCGGTCTGGGTTCTGGGTATCGCCAAAATAGCTACGTGGCTGCTTGCCCGTCAGACTGCGTATGGAAGCAATCATTCCACCGTGAAACTGCAGGTAGTCATCACTGTCAAAAATATCATGTTCGCGGTTATCCTGATTGTGGAGGGCTACCTCTACTCCACTCAGCAGCTTTTTAAATTCGTTTCTGGCATCTACCCCATTGGTACTTTTACCATAGGCGTAACCTCCCCAGTTAATATAGGCAGTGGCAAAGTCATGATCGCTGCCCCAGTTCCTCTCCTGGATCAGCTCCAGGATACCGGCGCCATAGCCTCCGGGAGGAGAACCAAAAATACGGTAAGAAGCTTTTTGCTCGGCATCCTCTACAGACATGTCGCCGCTTGCGATTAATTCATTAAGTTCAGCAGTATAGTGGCTTTTAATATAATTGTCTTCATCTGGTTCATCTGCAGCAAGGCTCAGCTGTACCGCGTCATCAATCAGATCTACCAGATGCGGAAAAGCATCACGGAAAAATCCGCTGATGCGGGTAGTCACATCAATCCTTGGTCTGCCCAGTTCAGCGATGGATATCAGCTCCAGTCCCACTACCCGCCTGCTTTCAGGCTGCCATACAGGCCTTACGCCCAATAAGGCCAGTATTTCTGCCACATCATCTCCCTGAGTACGCATAGCACTGGTACCCCAGATACTGATGGCAACACTTTTAGGATAATATCCTTTTTCTTTCATATGGCGGTCCAGCACTTCTGTTGCCAATTGCTGCCCTACTTTCCATGCCGCCTGTGACGGCAGGGCACGTGGATCTACGCTGTAAAAATTACGCCCGGTAGGTAAGATATGTGCCATACCCCGGGTTGGGGCACCACTTGGCCCGGCAGGAATATATCCTCCCGACAAGCCGGAGAGCAGGTTGCTTACCTCATCATAGGTATGTCCGAGGTTAGGAAGCAGGCTTTCACAGATATACTGAAGCACTTTGCAGATTCCAATTGCTGGATTTTCAGCTGTATCCAGAGCCGAAAATGCTGCAAGATTTATAGGTACTGCCAGGTTTGATGGCATTTGGATCCTGAAAGTTTCTTTAATTACCTGATCAATCAGATCCTTTTTATAATGATATTTATGCAACATTGTTAATAAATGCTGCGCAAGTTCGTCGATCACTTCTACGGCATCACTTGCGGTAACAAGAGGCCTCCCGGCAAGCGCAATGAAACGGGCGTCAATATTTGCAATTCTCCCCCCTTTCTGATCTAACAGATCATACAAGTCGAAGTTAAACAGCTTTGCAATTTCAGCCGGCAGCGCAGGGACACCTATGTTGGCAAGTCGGGTTAATGACTGCAGCATATCCGTCAAAGCAGTATCTGCGGGTGCCATGCCTAAGGTATGCAGGCCGTTCCTTATTTGCGCGGCACCTAATTCGCAGAGGTAACCATCAATATCTTCTATCAGGTGTGCAATATCTTTACCATCCATTTCGGCTATGCTGACCGGAACCCCTTCCGGAGTCATCTCATCATCCCATTCATGCACATGGTCTCCATGGTCACGTTTAAGCATGGCAGCAAGATCTGTATCCAGATTGGTTTGTTTAATCAGCATCCAAATTTGCTGCTGTAGCAAGGGTAATTTTGAGGGATCGAGAGTTTCTACCTGATAATATTCATCTACCAGCTGGGTAAGCAAGGCCAGCTCGCCATAACTATCTGCAGAGGTCATGGCCGGCGTAAGATGGTCTACCACCACTGCATGCGCCCTACGCTTAGCCTGTGCCCCTTCGCCGGGATCATTGATGATAAATGGATAAAAAAGCGGCATATCAGCCAGGAAGGCATCAGGAAAGCAGTTTTCAGAAAGGCCAATGCTTTTACCCGGCAGCCATTCCAGCGTACCGTGCTTACCTACATGCACTATTGCATCTGCCGCCCATTCAGTCCGGAGCCAGCGGTAAAATGCATGGTAATGATGTGTAGGTGCCAGATCTGGCTGATGATATATGGCATCCGGATCCATACCATAACCTCGTGGGGGCTGAAGGGCTACAATAACGTTTCCAAGTTCTATACCTGCAAAAGAGATATGTCCGTCGTGCACATACGATTTCCCCGGAGCAGCACCCCATTGCTTCTCCATTTTCTGCTGAAGAACGGCTGGTAATTCTTTGAACCAGCTGGCATATTTATCAAAGGGCACCCTTCCTACTGCCTGTTCAAGCTGGGCAGTGGTCAGGTAACTTTCATCGTAAGAACATCTGTGAATAAGGTCGTGGATCAGCTGAGTGCCCGATTGCGGGAGTTCAGGGATCCGGTAACCTTCGGCCTGCATAGCCTCTAATATAACCATGAGCGATGCAGGCGCGTCGAGTCCTACCGCATTGCCTACCTGCGAAGCTTTGCTGCTGGAATTGGTAAATATGAAGGCTATCTTTTTATGTTGGTTAGGGATTCGCTTTAAGCGGGAAAAGCGTTTTGCCAGTCCGGTAACCCGGGCTATACGATCTTCAATAAATTCATATCCGCTGGCTTCCCTGCCTTTCTCTTTAAATGATATGGGAACAGTAATAATCCGGCCATCAAATTCCGGAATGGCCACATTCATCGCGGTATCAAGCGGGTTTAATCCCCTGGCCGAACTTTCCCAGGCACCACGCCCCATTCCGCTGGTGATAGCCTGCAGTATAGGTATATTTAATTTATTCAGAATGCTTTCTCCTGCATCGGCAAGGTTGGCATCCTGCATAGCAAATGAAACGGTATTGATGAGCACATCAATAATTACCTCGCCATTTGCTGTGAAAAACTGAAAAGCTGAAGGTAAAATACTATCTGGCTGTAACGCCTTAAGTGAAGAAGTGAATACGGGCATCACGTTTAATTCCTGCTCTTCGAGCGAACGGATCAGCGCATCGATAAAAGAAGTGTTGCCAGCGATATAATGTGCACGGTAAAAAGTAATCCCGATGGTTGGAAGGGAAGGATTATGCTGCCGCTTCCAATCGTCCATATCAGCATTCTCTGGCAGATCTGGATGATAAATTCCATGCTGGGGCAAAATTAAAGGTGCATCGGCACCAAAGCCGGTCATTAATAAATGGTCTGACAGGAAATAAAGCAGTGAGGCCATATTGATAAGCCCGCCAGCATCCAGGTAATTCAGCGTATCCTGCAAAATATCTGGCGACACAGTAGATACAGCAGCATATTCCGGATTAAAATCTCCTGTACCGCTTACAATGATCAGATGCTGCTCCTGTTTTTTTGCACGCTGCACCAGCTCGCTGAAACCAGGAATACTGCTTGGGCGACCCAGTATCCGCAAGATAATAACCCTGGCACCGGCTATTTCCCTTTCCAGCAGCTGAGACATATGCACTTCAGATTTAACAGCCATCAGGTTAATGCCTAAGGTGCGCGGAAATTCTTCAGGTAATGATTGTATAGCACGATGAAGGGTAAGCAGGTCTGTATCGGCATGGCTCAAAAATACGATGCCGTTCTGCGCCTGATCTGCCGGACCGGACAGTGCGGGCGGCTCAGCACCTTTCCAGGTATAAAACTGAAAAACGTATTCATTTAGTTCTGCAGGCGGTACAAGGTAGCGGTCGGCCTCAACCATACTCTGTATATAATCGAAAATAGCTATCACCTGCCAGTCGCTGTTTACAGAATGGAACCATACAGAATGTCCGTCAAAAAGCAGGGTAACTACATTGGCAAGGGTACATGGACCAAGGCAGCCACCTTTAGTCATGTGTACAACATTACGCAGTTTTCGGCGCAGCCATTCAGATTTGTATAAATCTACCGGTACTGCGCTATACCCACGGTCTGTTCTGCCGCAGCAACATGCATTATAACAGTAAGAAAGGTGTCCGCGGCGCTGTACAACATTAATCGCCTTACCATCTCCTCTGGTTATCCGTTGCCTTTTGATTTCTGCCATTTAAAATTCTTTTGATTAGGTCAGGTTGCTACTGGTCAAAAGTAAATTTTATTTCGCTGATCTGAGGATTGATTTGAGATTGCTTTTATGGATGGCTATAAACAAAAAAAGGCTGCCGTAGATACGGCAGCCCTTAGTTATATGATAATGCTTATAATTCGATACTGTCGATAGCTTTGTCTAAAGCAGTTTCCTGAACGCCAGGAATTGCAAATCCTTCAGCTCTTACAATAGTTACATCAGTAATACCGATAAAACCAAGGAAAGCTTTGATATAAGGAACAACAAAATCATAACCAGCTGAATCTCCAGAACTGTAAATACCACCAGTTGCTACAGCGATATAAGCTTTTTTACCTGTTACCAATCCTTCTGGTCCGTTTGCACCATATTTGAAAGTGATACCTGCGCGTGCGATGTGATCAAACCACGCTTTTAATACAGAAGGGATAGAGAAGTTATACATTGGCGCACCAATAACCAATACATCAGCTTCCATAATCTCTTTGATAGCCTGGTTAGAGTGACTGATTGCTTCTTTATTAGCTTCAGTATGCTGCTCTACGGGCGTAAAAAATGCATTCAGGTGTGCTTCTTCCAAATGTGGAAATGGAGATTTTGTAAGATCTTTTACCTCTACCGCAGCAGCAGGATCATTTTGTTTTAATTTATCGATTATCGCATTAGCCAGTTGGATACTGTTTGATGCTGCGCCTCTTGGACTTGAAATAACATTAAGAATCTTTGACATATTTTTATTTTTTAAATTGACTGATCTGTTTATAGGTGTAAAATTAAAAGGTTTAAACAGTACTCATCTTGATCTGAGATAAGAAATGAGATACAGTAAAAAAATATTTGTTGTTTATACTGAAGTATGACCAAAACAGCTGGATAAAAAGAAAGCGGGAATAATCAATCCGACTATTCCCGCTTATCTAAATTAACGCTCTCATATACAAAGACGCTTGATAAATGTATTTATTGTATACCATGTAAAATATTTTTAAAATACTGCCTTCTGCTTTTCATCTGATAAATCGTTGAGTAAGCCCAGCAATGCACCAGTAATTAGTCCGCCAATGTGTGCAGCGTTATCGATGCCACCAAGAAGTCCGTAAAAAAGATTAATGCCAATATAAACTGTAAAAAATATAAGGACTGATTTCTTGAATTTCCGACTATAGTTATTGCTGATCATTGATGCCAAAATAGCCCCGTAAAGTCCGAAAATGGCACCTGATGCGCCAACACTGACTGTATTTTCATAATATGCAATGCTGCATAAGCTGGCTCCTAAACCTGATAAAAGATATAATAATGCATATTTTTTTCGTCCTATCACCGGCTCAATAAAAATCGCAGCTACTACAATTCCGGTTATATTAGAAAGCAGGTGCAAAATCCCACTGTGTAAAAAAACATTTGTGAGTAACCTCCACCACTGTCCCTCTATTACTTCAGTACGCCTTAAGGCACCAAACTCTAACAGTTCTGCAGCATTTGGTGAACTGATGCTATAACCTTTAATAAGCATGGCAAGGATAATCAATACATTTATATCTATTATTATCGAAGTGATAAAATGCCCATCTTTCGGAATTAGGTAGGAAAGTGCATATAAAAAATCATCTTTTTTAGGTTTAATCCCTGCAAGCTGCCGCTTATATTCCTGTTCATAAAATGTAGGCCAGATTAGCAGTAAAAGGAAGATCCCAAGTCCAATAACCAGAGATAAGATCATCCATTTGGCCTTAGATCCATTGCGTGCCTCGTAAGATGTGGTAACTGGCGATAAGATCTCATAATATGCATTAGGCACCTGGTTGAACTCAGATGTAATAGCCCTGACAAGATTTGTCTTTAAACTGGATCTTGGCAGACGTTCAAAATGATCTACCTGCGTATACTTATCAACTGAAAGCCGGGCTACACATTCCTTAAAATATTCTTTGTACATAATATCTTTAGCGGCTGCACTTAGTCTATTATCAATTGTTTTTTGGAACTCCATACCATACCAATATTTTGGAACAATATTTTTTCTCTTTTGTGAAGGGACGGTAATTGGTGCAGTAAAATAGAGATGTATGTTGAAGTCGCTCTTATATTTTCCAGAAACAGATATATCTGTGTACGACGTTCCATATTTATGGTCAACCACAAAACGCTTAATTTTATAATATCTGACTTTATTTTTGAAGTTGATCTCATTGACATTATTTACTACAACTAATTTACCAGTAGCAGTGGTAAGAAGGTTTTGCGAAAAATATAGCATTCCTGTTAATGTTAACCACAAGATAAGAAGCAACCAGAATCTACAGTCCTCAACCTTTGCTTTAAATTTCAGCACCCGGAGCCTTGGTCTGATCCAGATTAATAAAGGGATGCCAGGAAAAATAAGAGGAATCCAAAAGTTCCAGATTTCTTCTCTTACATCAAGAATCGGGTATTTAATAAATAAAAGCCATCTCAATGAGATCAGGCTAATAACAGTCAGAAAAGATAAAAGAAGATAAGGCAGTACAATATGTTTTACCTTAATGAGATACGCTTTACTATTCATACACTAAATATAGAATAAGAATTTAAAGCTAAAATATTTTAGGATAAAAGAAAGTCCAGGTATCGAAATCTTCCGGCTATTTTGCATATACAGATGATTGATTAGTCCCGCAATAAAAAGCATCTTTTGCAGATAAACTAATCAGTGATCCTGCAGACGACCCAAGATTAAGGCTTTATGAAATTATTGCGAACATTTTAATCCTTAATCTGTTAAGTATTCAGTTAAAACACAAAACTATGGGATTATTGAAAACTGCATTAATTGGCGCCGCAGTATACGGTGCTATTAAATACGTAACCAAAAAAGACATCAATGGAAGATCTATAGTTGATGATCTTAAAGAAAAAGCCCCGGAATGGGCTGAGAAAGCTAAAAAGTTCAAAGAAGATCTGGTAGCTGATCCTAATCTGAGAAATGAACCTTTTGTATAAATCATAAAAAAGCCGGCTGGATAAATTTCCAGCCGGCTTTTGTTATAAAGACTAATCGTTATCAGGCCGGTTTATTATACAGCATCTGATAAAGAGCTGAAAGTAAAGTCTCTTATTTTCATTGGCGGCACCATCATATCACCAGATCTTACCGGCTTGCCAAAAGCTTCCACATTATTTAGCATAATTACGGGGCTCTCATTGAAACGGAAGTTTTTAATAGGGAATTTAATCTGCCCGTTTTCTATGTAGAAAGTACCATCACGCGTTAAACCGGTTAACAGCAATGTCTGCGGATCTACCGACCTGATATACCAGAAGCGTGTTACCAGAATTCCTTTTTCCGTGCCTTTGATCAATTCTTCGAGAGATTGCGTTCCACCTTCAAAGCACATGCTTCTGCTGAAGGGCAATGGTGCCACTCCTTTTTCTTTAGCCCAATAGCGCGAATAACTCAGGTTTTTAACTACCCCTTTATCTACCCATACCGTTCTCTTGATAGGAAGACCGTCGCCGCTCCAGGTTGAAGAAGGCAGTTCAGGATGCATAGGATCTGAATAGATAGTTACCTCTTCACTAAACAGCTGCTCACCTACACGTGTACCGCCGCCTTTTTTACTCATAAAGCTTCTGCCCTCATCAGCACTTCTGGCGTCAAACCCACGGAACATATTGCTGATAATATCACTTGCGGCCAGAGGCTCAAGGATTACCGTATATTTTCCCGGCTCTATCGCCTTCGCGCCAGCAGAACCGTTGGCCTTCATTGCGGCAATTTTACTCTGGGCAAGGGTATCCAGTTTACCCAGGTCATTAAAAGACTGGCTTACATATCCTGATCCGGTACCTGCCTGGTTTCTTACCGTTACAGAAAAAGAAACATCAGTACTTTTGTTATAGGCAAACAAACCTTTAGAGTTCATTACTGCCCTGAAGCCATTGGAGTTTTCAAGGAAACCAGCAGCTTCCAGTTTAGCGTCTTTGGCTACGGTAAGACTTTTCAATACCATTTCTGCCCGCGTATCTGGCGTAATGGCTGCGGTTGCGGCATTATAAGTTATCGCTTCCGGGAAATCTGTACCCGGCAGCAAAGGCATATATTCAGGGTTTTCTGGAGAAAGCTGTGCCAGTTCTTCGGCACGGCGTACCACCTTTTCCAGAGAAGCATCATCAAATTCATTAATAGATGCCGTTCCTGTTCTTTTGCCAAATGTTGAGTTAACTGATAAGCTCATATTGCTGATCTCACCAGCGGTAGACACAGCATTACGTGCATAACGGATATTTCCACCGGTAGAGCCGCCCAGATTCACTTCACATTCATCGGCCTTTGAAAAACCGATTACTTTTTTCAATATAGCTTGCGCTTGTTCTTTAGTTAGTATAGACATGATTAGATCTTTCTTGCTGTGTTTATAACATTAACCCCATTAAAACGTGTGGTTGCACTTCCATGTGATACGGCACTGCTTTGAGAAGGCTGGCCTTTACCATCATTGAAAGAACCGCCTAAACGGTAATCGCTCTCATCACAAATCGCATTACATGAATTCCAGAATTCCTGCGTGTTAGATTGATAAGCCACATCATTGAGCATGCCTACAATCTTACCTTCTTTAATTTCATAAAACACCTGTCCGCCGAACTGGAAATTATAACGCTGCTGATCGATTGAGAAACTACCGTTACCTAAGATATAGATACCTTTCTCTACGTTTTTGATCATGTCATCTACACTCAGTTTTTCTTTACCTGGCTGAAGTGAAACGTTTGGCATACGCTGGAACTGTACATCGTCCCATCCCTGCGCATAACAGCAGCCCTGCGAAGCATCAAGACCAATTATATGTGCCTGATCGCGAATGGCCTGGTAATTTACCAGCGTCCCATCTTTAATCAGATCCCATTTACCACATTTAACCCCTTCATCATCGTATCCTACTGCACCAAGTGATCCTACCTGTGTTTTGTCTGCCACAATATTTACCAGCTTGCTGCCGAAGTTGAACTTCTTCGATTTCCATTTATCGAGTGTAAGGAAACTCGTTCCCGCATAATTAGCCTCATAGCCAAGAACCCGGTCAAGTTCAGTAGGGTGGCCAACTGACTCATGGATGGTAAGCCACAAATGTGACGGATCAAGAACGAGGTCGTATTTACCTGGTTCTACAGACTTTGCCTTTATTTTAGCTTCGGCTGCTTTAGATGCCATTTTAACATCCTCCAGAATATCATACCTTTCTTTGTAGCGGGTATAAACCCCGGCAATTTTGTCCTGCGGCCTGGCGCTCAGATATTCGTAGCCCATTCCCATTGGCGCACTCAGTGAGTTAACCGTCTGGAATTTACCTGATGCACGGTCAATCTTAGTTACTGTAAAGGAAGGGTATATCCTGTGGATATCCTGATCAATATATGAACCATCTGTAGAGGCAAAATACTTCTGCTCATTAACCGCAAACAGTACTGAGTTTACAAAGCTGGCTCCGTTTTGCAGGGCAATATCATTTACGTTCAACAGGAGGTCTACCTTTTCTTTAACAGGCACGCCAAAAGTGTTGATTTCTATAGGTGCTTTCCAGCTAACTTCCCCAAAGCCTTTCTGGGGGGCAAGCTGAACATTTTCACCAGAAATTTTGGCATTGGCCTTAGCTACAGCAACTGCCTGTTCAGCAGCTTTCGCAACTGCCTCTTTGGTTACGATATTGGTTGCGGCAAAGCCCCAGCAGCCATTCGCAATTACACGGACACCCACACCATAAGATTCGGTGTTGACCACGCCCTGTACCCTTTTTTCGCGGGTAGCTACAAACTGGTTCAGATAACGGCCTATACGAATGTCGGTATAAGTTGCACCCTTGCTTCTGGCAGCATTTAATGCCGCATCTGCTAATTCTTTTTTAATCTTTACATCAACACCATCGAGTGCCTGTAAAGGGTCAATAGGATTGCCTGAAGCGGCAAGGTCCTGAAGCATTATTGCCCCGATTCCCATCCCTGACAAGTAAATAAAGTCTCTTCTTTTCAATGTTGTTTGGTTATTTGTTTAGGTGTCTCAATCTAACACTTTTTGATGTATTTTTCTATAACAATTTAGTTTCAAACCACAGATAAGCTACTGAAATCAAAAATATTGTGAAAAACCACCATTGTGAGAGTTCTTTTTTATAAACTTCTGATTGTAGTTTATCATTATGTGATTTTTGAACGTTATTTTTTGCAAATAACAGATTCTGCTGGAGCCGCTCCTGATTTTTAAGACTGCTCCAATCTGTATTTTCATAGACAAAAAGAAAGTCTCGCTTGTTCTCTGGCAAAGTCAGCGTATTCCATCCAGATTCTTCCGGCCAGAAGGTGCTTTTCCATGAGTATGGCAAAATTGTATTTTGTATTAACTGGAGTTTTTCTTTACCGACAGTTATTACCGGGGACTGCTGACCTGCTGATGCCTGCAAGATAAAATCTACCTGATGGGCTTTAACGGGCAGTCCGGGACTGGTTTGCCAGTTTACCACTTCTTCCTGTTTTCTAACGGTACTATTAATGCTGCGCGACCAATACTTTGCATAATCAACACGCCGCCCGGAAAGCATCCAGGTATAAGTGGAAGCAACAGTGGAGGCCACAATTTTTCCGCTGCCGGCAAGACTGGCAGCCATCAGTACTCTTCCGGATTTATCTTTTAATAAAGCTTGCTGCTGTGGCTTCAGCTGTACCAATAAGGGTGTAGACGGGATAGCGCTCAAACCGCTGGCCTCATCAGCAAAATGTGGCGCTGTCATCTTTACTAAGCTATCTGCATGTAGCACGATAGTGAACTTCCTGGCAAAAGGAGAACTTGTTTTTTCTTCAACAATCCTGATCAGCAGACCCAGGCCCTGGTTTAGGGTCCCGTTCAGTGCTGCAGTCTCCCGGGCATTTAGTCTGCCCAGTTCTTCTTCATCTGCAATCACCCCGTCAAACCTTGACAGTGTTCCGGTATTGAGTTCATCTGCATTAATGGAAGTGTTGAGCTGATCGGTACTGAATTTATCTTTACTGATCCTGGTGCGGAAAACCACCTCATAATTATGATCAAACAACCAGTTTTTTAAAAACTTATATTCAAAATCCGGGAAGGAAGATAAAACCAATAATTTGATTTTTGGCGCTTCAGTAATTACAAATGGGACCTTTTGCTTTTCCAGCGTATCTGCCCCTTGTAAGGCAAGAACATTATATACTGCTTTACCCAGATGGCCTGCTGTACTTTCCAGCGAAAAACGTCCACAGGTCTGTGCTTTAATAGTGACAGAATCCAGTCGCGAACCAGTACCGGCAAGCAGTAACCTCACGCTTTCATCTGTGGTATTGTTATACATACCCTGCACCACCAGCCGGGCAGTTTTCCGGATGGTATGAGGCCAGCTGCAGGCAATTATTCCCCCGGGCCGGGCTGCTGGTTCAAAGTGATAACTATAATCTTTTAGCGCATTCAGCTCCCGGAGGTCAAGACCATAACCTGCAACCTGCAGAGCGTTTAATTCCGGGTGCGCCCGCAGGTAATAAGACAGATCTGGAATATATTTAATATTCTTCCGCGCTGCCTGTATCAGAACACTGCTGTCGGTAGTAAAGTAAGTTTCATCGCTCAGCTTGCGCAAATCGGCGCCATCGGTTAGAATATTGAGCCGGGCAGGACTTGCATTTTTGCTGACTTCATATTTCAGTGGAAAAACAAGCAGCACCAATGCGCTTACTGTAGCTGATACAGCCAGAATACGGAATGGCAGATGCGTTTTGTTGGGGCGCTTCAGCTCCTTAAATATCAGAAAACTCAAGAGCAGGACAGCAGCAATTATCATCGCGTAATTAGTTTCCATATCCGGGCATTGCTCGTTTTAAATGATTGAAATAAGATTGGCTTAAAGCAGATGAATTGGTGTTAATCTGAGAATAAGGTATTGCTGCAGACTTACCTAACATAGTACGGATACCTCTGGACACATTAGCTATATCCTGCATGGCCGGAACAGCATCCCTATTTGCGGTAAGTATTTTTTTAAGTGATTTCAGCGCGGGTAAATAAATTGCCGGCGCAGCTGATGCCTGATCAGTTAATGCATGCTGTACCTGAATCAGCAGGAATCTTTCCTGCGCAGAGAGCGGCTGCTTGGCACCTTTGTTTTCTACGATAGCGATGGCCTGTTCCAGTTGGGAACGTTTACTGTCTGCCTTTTGAAGTTTGCCTTTGTTTAATCCCCCACCAATATCTGTCAGCTCTGCGCTCAGGCGCTTCTCCATTTTGAGTTTACTGGTTTTAAAGGTAGTTTTAGCTACATAAGCCCGCGATTTTTGCTGCAGGTCTTTCAGCAGACGTAATGCTTTATATTCAAAAGGAAGGGCTTCTTCTGGTTTATAAGTTCTTAAACGCAGTTCTGCATTCCACATTTCTGTAAGGGTGGCTTTCAGCTGTGCTTTGAGCTGCGGTTCAAAAAATGTAGCATCTTCGGCATTGTCGTGCTTATGGGCATACTGGTCCATAATTTCTTCTACCGCAGCTGTTGAACCTTCACTTTTATTATCTTTATGTGCTGCATCATCATGTTCTGCCTCATGTCCGGTATCCCCTCCTATGTTAGTTTCAGATTCTTCACCAAGAAACTTACCATAGCGCAGGCGGAGCATCTTCTGATCTACCCCCAGATCATTACTTCTTTGTTTAAACTCCGCTTCCGTGATGCTGCTTTTTTCTTTCAGCAGCTTTTCAGTATCAATAATGATCTGGCGTTCACTTCTGAAATACTCGGGCACCAGGTTCACCCCGTTATCAATACCTACCAGGCTCATCAGCTCTGCGGTATCCTGAATCGATACAAAATACATATCCGACCTGCTGAGCTGTCCGTGGTTATCAGTTGCACTGATGTAGTAATACAATTCATCACCGGGGTTCATCCCCAGTTCTCTGAGATTAATCAGTTTGTTGATCCTCATCTGCTTTTTCCCTGCAAAGTTCAGATTGAAGGATAACTTCTGCTCCTTGAAGCTTACTGCCTCTCCTTTTCCGCTGGCTATGGTGGCAGAAATATAGGCATCACTGATACCATAATCATCCTGCAATAAAATATCCATATCTACCTTCTGGGGCCTGCCCACATCAATTGTGCTATGCTGGCCAGGTCTAACAATCCTGATCTGTACAGGTTGATCGGCAATAATTTCCAGCTGATAAAAGTCTGATTTTTTACCCTCTACCACCACCTGGTAAAAGCCCGCTTTGAGCAGCGTTCTGACAAATGACCAGGATTGACCGCTGCCATCGGTATTTTTGAGGTTGATCAGTTCCCTATCATTAAATAGTAAGGCCAGCCTTGTAAGTTTTTTCGATGTATTGATCTGCCATTGCAGCCTGGAACCATTTTCTGCGGTAATTGAAAACTGTTTTTGTTTTCGGCTTTCCCTAGCTGTATAGGCCGGAGGGGTAATTTCTACACTAAAAGAAGTGATCTGTACAGGGATATTCTCTTTTACTGTTTTGGTAGTACCCTTTGGGGCCGCAGCTGGAAGCCCGGCCAAATTTGACAGCGGCATCCTGAGCAGCAGAAAGCTGACAACCATTACTCCAGCCAAAATAAACAGGGGCATTTTTAACAGATAGAGCGGTGCCGAAGGTTGTTTCCGGGCCGCCAGTACATCTTCTACTTTACGTACCTGCAACTGTTCTAAAAAGCTAAGCTCTGCAGTTGGTTTAAGCAGCAGCGCAGTGCTTTCTTCTACTTCAGTAAAATGAAGGTCTACAAATCTTGCCACCCCCTGCGTGGTGATGTTCCAGAATTTACTGTTGAGCGATAACAGGACAAACGTTATCAGGAAAAAGAACAGAAATGATATGAATGGCCATTGAAAAAAGCACCAGACCAGTACTGACAGTAAGAGTGCAGCAGCGAGAGACAATAGCAGCACCCTGCCTGCAGAAAAGATGATCCATCTTTTCTGCAGCTTTAAAATCCATTGCTTTCCCATAGCACTCATAATTTATATACTGATTTGCGGTAACTGATCCATCTTTCCAGAAAAAACACAATCAGGAGTAACCACCATAACAAAGCTGATAACGACTGACTGGTAAAATATACCGCAGCTGATTTTATTTTGTTACTTATGGGCAGCGGAATACTTTGCAGGCTTTGTGCGGTATTTGAAGGAAAGACAAGCTCTCCATTTTTCGGGGCCAGCAGTACAGGCAAAAGTGCCTCTGCCAGTCTGTTGCTCCATACCAGGTTAGTCCAGTTTTGATTAAAACGGCTGTAAAACTGATAATGGTTGATTTTCCCGCTTGTATCGAGGCTCAGCAAAGTTGAACCATAAGCATCTGTCCAGATGGCCCGGCCATTATCGCCATTTACACCTTTACGCTGATATAAGCTAACCTGCTCAGCACTATTTCCTGTCTTCAACTGCACTGAGGAGCTGATCTTCTCGGTTTTCTGACCTGCATAACTGAAAAAGGTAATCCCTGCGGGTAATTGCTGCAGCTGTGATTTAGTTACCGGAATCGCAGCTAACCAAAAGACAAATGCAGCAGGGCTTTTTACCTGCCCCATAGTGCTGATTTCTCTGATTTCTATTTCCCGCCTGGTAAAATCTCCTATCGCATTGAGCGCGGAGCGGATATATGCGGCATCTAATTGCTGAGCAGCAGCATTAACCAAAACCAGAAGTTTACCTGCATCGGTTTTCTTAACCTGCTCCACTGCTGCTGTATCAGCAGTAAAAAACTTCCAGTTCAGCCGTAAATGTGTATAGGGTCTGCTTCCTTCAAAACGCCCGGCGCGGTTTTCAGTGTAGAGATATACTCTGGTGCCAGGCCTTTTTTCAGCATCGAGTTGTTTGAGCAATGAAAAATATGATAATGGAACGGCTGCCGGACCGGAGAAAAGTGTAGCCGTATCACAGAGTTCCAGTTTTTCAAAACCCGTATTAAAATCATGTATTTCGAACCCTTTACGGATCAGTGCATCCAGGGCTTTTCTGTTTTCTTTCCATACCCGGCCAAGGTGCTGCTTTTCTACAACAATCCAACCCGCTTCTTCCGCAGCAGGATGTGCCGCTTGATAAACAGGCCTGCCCAGCAACAGGGCGAGCAGCAATACCAGCAGGCAGCGCAGCAATAACAGGGGCCAGTCTGCTATTTTGAGATGAGTGGCCCGCTGGTTACTTGCTGTACCTAACAGTGATATACTGCCTATTTTAAGTGTCTTGCCGCTTTTAATATTCCACAGGTGGATTACAACCGGAATAATGATTCCGAGTGCTGCCAGCAGACCTATAGGGTATAATAATTGCAACATCTTAGTTATCTATTGATGGGTAGCTTTATATTTTTAATTTCTTTCTCTGGTTCAGGAATTCCCTGATAGCTTGTTCCAGCGGCTCATCAGTACACATCATCCGGTAGGCTATGCGTTTATCCAAAGCCTTTCTCTTCACCTCATCGAGGTGGTTTTTCAAATTCAGCAGGTAAGCTTTTCTGGCCGCAAGCGGATCTATCTCAATTGTAGCCCCCGTTTCCAGGTCTTCAAAAGTAGAATAGCCTTTAAAATCCATTTCAAGTTCATTTCGTGCCATCAGATGGAACAGTATCACTTCGTGTTTTGCGGTGCTGACGGTATCAAGCAGGCTGAAAATTTCATCGGTATCCTGGTACAGATCTGTGATCAGCACAATCAGTTCTTTCTGTTTAGGGTTACTGTAAAAAGGAGTATAACGGTCAGATCCGGTAAACCTGCCTCCGGGTTCTATCTGTTCAAGCTGGTAGAAGATCCTTGAAAGGTGATCAAAGCTCTGTCGGGCCGGTAATGCAAGCACTTCATGTTCAGTCAGGATATTCAAACCTACCGCATCGCCCTGCAGGTTTCCAAGGTAAGCCAGCGAAGCAGCAAGATAACGGGCATACTGGATCTTTTTAAAAGCACCGTCATCGTGGTTCATGGAAGCACTGGCATCTACAATAAACCTGATCGCAATATTGGTTTCAATCTCAGACTCGCGTATATAGTAGCGGTCTGAGCGGGCAAACATTTTCCAGTCCAGTGATCTCAGATCATCTCCCGGCTGATAGCTCCTGTATTGGCTAAACTCCATACCGGCACCTTTAACGGTGCTTTTATTAATACCGTTCATTAAACCTTCAATGGTAGTTTTTGCTGCCAGTGAAAGTTCTTTGATTGCCATTAATATTTTCGGATCGAGGAGTTTGCTCATTTCCAGTTAGGCCTTTCTACCTGTGCAATCAGTTCCTGCGTTACCCTGTCTGAACTTACCTGTTCGGCCTCCGCCTTAAAATTCATCAATATCCGGTGTCTCAGCACGGGATAAGCCATGGTATGTATGTCTTCTGCAATTACGGCATAGCGCCCATGGAATAAGGCCCGGGCTTTAGCAGTTAATATTAAGGCCTGCCCAGCCCTCGGACCAGCGCCCCAGCGTACCCATTCTTTCACGTATGCTACAGTGGTAGTTTCTGGACGGGTAGCACGGATCAGGGAACTTACATAGCTCACCATATCTTCACTGATACTTACTTCACGCACCAATGCCTGCAGCTGCTGTATATCTTCGGCACCCACAATAGGATCTATAGATGCTTTTTTAGTGCCTGTAGTACTGCTCAATACCCTTACCTCTTCTTCAGCAGAAGGATATCCGATTTTCACGAACAAGAGAAAACGGTCTAGCTGGGCTTCGGGCAGCGGATACGTACCTGCCTGCTCAATGGGGTTTTGGGTAGCAAGAATAAAGAAAGGCTTATCAAGCGGATAAGTCTGCCCGCCATAGGTAACCTCAAACTCCTGCATAGCTTCGAGCAGGGCAGATTGTGTTTTGGGCGGGGTACGGTTTATTTCATCCGCCAGGATAATATTAGCAAAGATGGGTCCTTTATTAAACTTGAAAAAACGCTTTCCTGTAACATGGTCTTCTTCCAGAATTTCTGTTCCGAGGATATCCGTAGGCATCAGATCGGGCGTAAACTGGATACGCCTGAAAGAGAGGTCAAGGGCCTGAGACATGGTACGAACCATTAAGGTCTTGGCCAGTCCGGGAACACCTTCCAGCAAACAATGTCCCCCGGCCATCAGTGCAATCAGCATTTCTTCGATTACTACATCCTGCCCCACAATTATTTTTTGTATCTCTTTTTTTAACAAAGACAGTTTTGCAACCAGCGCTTCTACTTTATTCTGTGATAACTCCAAGGTATAATATTTAAATATTCAGCAAATCCCTATAAATCGTTTTCAAGATAAGAGGAATTAGCATCAGAAATCACTTAATCCTGAGAATATCAAAAAAATTACACGGGGATAAATAGATATTTGAACAATAATATCAGTTTAAGGTATAATTTAGGGAAATGTTAGCTGCAAAATTTACTTTTTCACGTTTAAAATACATTTCTGGAGATTGGGATACCGATCAGCGCATGCCGGTAAACCTGCTGAACTCTCTTTTAGAATATACCACCATTCCTTTCGATCCGGTAGAAAAAGTAGTTGAACTGGGCAGTACAGAAATTTTCAACTATCCCTTCTGTTATTTAAGCGGCCACAAACTGGTCCAGTTCAGTAAGAAAGAAGGGGAAAACTTCAGGAAGTATGTAGAGAACGGGGGATTTGTATTTGTAGACGACTGCAACCACGACATAGACGGACTGTTTTCCAAATCTTTTGAAGCACAGATGAAAGCATTGTTCGGGTCAAAAGCTTTAAAGAAGATTCCTAATTCGCACCCCATTTACAGCGCTTTTTTTAAATTTGAAAAAGGTCCCCCCACCACATCATTTGAATTAAATGGCTGGGGAGATGATCTTGTGCATGATTACCTGAAGGCAATAGAATTTAATGGTCGCATTGGGGTACTGTTCAGCAACAAGGATTATGGATGCGAATGGGATTATGATTTCAGGAACAAGCGGTTTCTGGCAGTAGACAATACCAGATTTGGCGTAAACATTATCTTGTACGCTATGGGTATTAAGAACTATACTTAAATCATAATTTCACAGCGTTCTTCTTTAAGGGCCTGCAAAAAATTATCCTGATCTATCACGCTCTTGATCATAGCCAGCTCTTTCTTATAAGTATTTTTCAGTTCCTTTCTGTGCATGGCTTCAGAGAACCTTCTGATATCGTCATGGCTTTTCAAGATCAAACCGGGCACCTCTTTAGGCCGGCCGTTATCACCTATGGCCACCATGGTGAAATAACTGGTATTGGTATGTTTTACCTCGTGCGTTTTGAGGTTTTCTGAAATGACACGGATACCAATTATCATAGAAGTTTTGCCTACGTAATTTACCGAAGCCATCAATGAAACCAGCTCGCCTACTTCTACAGGCGCCAGAAAATTTACCACATCAATTGACGCGGTTATGCAATACCCATCAGAATGTTTGGCGGCACATACATAGGCAACCTTATCCATCAGGCTTAGAATAATACCGCCGTGAATCTTTCCGCCAAAATTAGAATAAGAAGGGATCATCAGCTCGGTAAGCGTGGTCTGTGAATTTTCAACAGGTTTATAATTCTGCATACACATCGGTTTTACCGGCAATTTAGCTTTTTGACAGCATACAGCCAAAATAGCAGGGGCATGATTATTGACCGTATCAATTAAAATTATCCATGCAGAACAGCAAAAAGTTTCAGTTTTCCGCCTTACTCATTAACCTGCTTATCCCTTTTATTTTTGCTTTTTTAGGTGGCATGATTACCATCAACTCTGTTAAAACCTGGTATCCTGGTATCCAGAAGCCATCATTTAATCCGCCAAACTGGTTATTTGGCCCGGTGTGGTCTGTCTTGTTTACGCTGATTGGTATTTCTGCCTATCTGGTATGGATAAAAAGGCATAAGATAGCACATATACCCCGTACAGCGGCGATCTACTTTATACAGCTCATTCTAAACCTGGGATGGTCTTTCCTCTTTTTTTATACCCACCAGATCGGTGCGGCGCTTATTGAAATTGTAGCTTTGCTGGTTGCCATCCTGGTTAACGGCATCGTATTTTATAAGATCGACAAAACTGCCGGATTACTTTACATCCCCTACTTTATCTGGGTAAGCTTTGCCACCCTGCTCACCTATAATATTTTTATTTTGAACTAGTTCTGAAAGAAAACCTGTAATTTAGGGAGGTGTTCTCTGCAAGAAATATCTTATTATTTATAATGTGTTTTTGGGTCTTTCAGCTGCATGCCCAGAAAGTTGGGCTCGTACTTAGCGGTGGCGGTGCAAAAGGATTATCTCATATTGGAACTTTAAAAGCCCTTGAAGAAAACCATATTCCCATAGATTATATTACTGGCACCTCCATGGGAGGAATTGTAGGTGCACTCTATGCCGCAGGTTATTCTGCCCGGCAAATTGAAGAGATAGCGCTTACCAGCAATTTTCAGGACTGGGTAAGCGGAAGGTTCAGGAGTGATTACAGTTTCTATTTCCAGAAAACCAATGTAAATGCTTCGCTGATAACGGCCAAGCTTTCTATAGACACCGGTCTGAGGGTTAGCTTCAGGAATAGCCTGGTTAATGATATCCCCCTTAATTTTGCCCTGCTTGAATTGCTTTCTCAGGCTTCGGCCTTGTCTAAAGATAATTTTGACAATCTTTTTATCCCCTACCGCTGTATGGTGTCTGATATATTTTCGCAAAACAGCATTACGATAAAAAAAGGGAGCCTGGCAGAAGCCGTCCGTGCAACCATGACCGTACCGCTCATATACCGGCCGATTAAGCTGGATAACCAATATGTTTTTGACGGTGGCCTTTACAATAATTTCCCGGCTGATGTAATGCGGAAGGAATTTAATCCGGATTATATTATAGGGGTCAATGTATCTGCCAAGAATTTCCAGGAATATCCCAAAAATGGGGATGAGCGGCTGATGAACCGGCTTATGCTTTTTATGTTCCTGGCCAAATCAGATTCTACGCTGGTTGGCGAGCATGGTACCTATATAGAACCAGACCTGAAAGATTATACGGCCAGTAATTTTTATCCTGTTGCAGAAGTAATTAAACGGGGGTACGACGCCACAATGGCAGATATGCTGAGGTTATTGAAAGCGGTTAAGCGCCGCATTAGTCCGGAGCAGCTGGCACTGCAGAGAAATGCTTTTAATAATAGAAAACCACGGCTGCTTTTTAACCAGGTAAAAGTTACTGGCGTAAACAGTCAGCAAAAGCGCTATATAGAACGCCTGTTTAAAAGGGATAAAGCAACATTTGATCTGGCAGACATCAGACAGGGCTATTATAAACTGGTGGCCGACGAAACCTTCGAAACCATTTACCCCAAGATAGCGTACGACGCGCAAACGGACAATTATACTTTTGAAATTGTAGCCCAGCCAAAGAAAAGCTTTAAGCTTGAGCTGGGGGGCGTGATATCGAGCAGGCCTATCAGTGATGTTTTTTTAGGTGTCCAGTATAATTACCTCGACAGGAAAGCCTATACTTTCGGGGCTGATTTTTATTCGGGAAGGTTCTATGAATCTGCACAGCTTACCGGCAGGATTGACTATCCTTCAAGGCTGCCATTTTTCCTGAGTGCAGACCTGGTTTATAACCACTTCAATTATTATAATACCAGCCAGATTTTTATAGAAAACCCTCATCCTACCTATATAGACCAGGCCGACCGAAAGATAGAACTCAGGGCGGGCATACCTTTGAACCGCAATACACGTATTACCCTGGGTAATTCCTTTATCAACAACAGCGACCGCTACAGTCCTACCAACCGGTTTGATACCGGCGATATTTTAGACCTCACTGTATTCAATGGCTTCCGCACCAATCTGTCATTTGAACAAAACACATTTAACAGAAAACAGTATGCCAGCCGGGGCCGAAATTTCCTGGCAAGCTTTAACTTCTTTACCGGCAAGGAGAACTATACAGCAGGAAATATCTCCCGGACAGTAGCTACAACAGATAAAATACAAAATGCCACCTTACTGAGACAATGGTTAAACTTTAAAATCAGCGATGAGAATTACTTTTTTCATCAGGGAAAATACACTTTGGGATATCTTGGTGAGGCAGTACTTTCTAATCAGCCCCTGTTTTCCAATTACTATGCAACCTTACTTGCCTCACCGGCATTTTACCCCCTGCAGGATAGCAGGTCGCAGGTGCTGGAGAAGTTCCGGGCAAGCACCTACCTTGCAGGCGGCCTTAAGAACATTTACACCGTACGGCGGATCCTGGATTTCAGACTGGAAGGATATTTGTTTTTACCCTATCAGGAAATTACACAGGAAGGTTTTCAGGATGTTAAAAACTCTGCCACCTTCAACAATCTCCATTATGCAGGCACTGCCGGCCTGGTTTACCATACCCCTCTGGGCCCTGTAAGCTTTAGTTATAATTTGTATGACGACGCGATAAAAAGAAACGGGGTTTTACTACATTTGGGGTACTTAATTTACAATAAACGTTCAATAGAATAAAGACAAAACATAAGTTTAAACAATCATACCTGATGAAATCAATTTACTTCGCTCTGTTATTTACCTTGATCTCTGCCAGCGGTTTTGCGCAGAATGCAGATATCAATAATTTCATCGTTAAAGAAAGTCTGTTAAAAAACAGCAAGCTGGCCATTATTGCGGCAGATTCGCTGGATCAGCCCATGGAACAGATCAACGGATTATATACGTTTACGATCAGTGGCTTTAGCCAGTCGCTTAAATTTAATGATGGCGTGGCTATTTTACCTATGCAGCTTGATAAGTCTGCTTTTGTGTATGTGAAACATCAGAATGACAAGGGTACGCACAGTAAACTGCTATATGTATACAAAAAGGAAGGCAGCCTGAACCCATTTACTATTAACAGTATGTGGCTGGTAATATTTCCGCTGCTGCTCATATTCATTGCTTTCGCATTCAGAAAACTGATCATCTTTGTGATTATCCTGTTGTTGGTATTCATCTACTTTAATCACAGCAATGGATTAAACATCAGCACCTTCTTTGAAACGATATTTGACGGTTTAAAGAAAGTCTTTTAAAAAGGCAGGCCTATACCAAAGTTATACTGAATAAAGTGGTAGCTATCCGGGCTGTTGTTCAGATCATATTCGTGTCTGAAAGCCTTACCACCACTAATAAATTTAGAGATTACCCATTGCTCCGAAGGATCAAACTGGGGATCTCTTAATTTAAGACCGATATCAAACCTCAGCACAAAGTACTGCAGGTCATACCTGAAGCCCATACCGGTACCTATACCCAGCTGGTTAGCCAGGTTTTTGAATTTAAAGTAAGTCTCAGGCTGTTTGTTGCCAGGGGCAATATTCCATACGTTACCAGCATCCAGAAATACTGCTCCGTTAAGTTTTGACCCGAAAAAGTTATCAATCAGGGGATAGCGGTATTCCAGGTTAGCTTCAATATGCATCTGGCCCAGCTGATCTATACCATATAAGGTTTTCCTCGCATCTTCAGTAGGATTGCGTAATGCCCGGTTGTAATTTCCCGGCCCCAGGGTTCTGGCCTGCCATGCCCTTACGCCGTTGGCCCCACCGGCAAAAAATAGTTTTTCAAAGGGAATAGTATTTGAGTTGCCATACGCATAACCCACGCCGGTATTTATACGCGCAATAAACTGCCTGTTTGGCGCCAAGGCTTTATACCAGCGTAAGTCGATTTCCGGCCTTACATACTGGTTAAAGGGTAATCCAAATATTGTAGCAGGGTTGCTGGCGTTATGATCAGTACTGCCGAGTTTAGACAGTGCCTGCAAAGCATTACCAGCAAAATCGATATTACCGCGGAAATAGATAAAGCTTTTGCCGGTTAATAGTTTGTTGGCATTTAAGGTATATGCGTATTTCATCCCTATGGTAACATCGCGCCTGGCCAGTAGCCTGATATTGTAAGAGTTACTGTTTAAAACGGCTTTTCCTTCAACAGTAGTGGTATCAAAAAGCAAGGTACCCACCCTGTACTCAAAGTTTAAGGGGGTTAATGAATGCAGCTTGGATTTGGTTTCTACCCAGTCGTACGTAATGGAGTTTAAGAATACCCGCCGCTCAAAGCTTTCCTTTTGCAGGGAAAACACATAACTGGTACGGAAAGTAGTACTTGGCATACCGTTTTTTCCCATCATTGGGATATCAAAAGGAACCATCAGCCGGGGTACTGCCAGACTTGCACTGAGGGAGAAATCACGCTGGTAAATCTCACTGAAGAGGCTGCCATTGCCTATCCGCGACTGGAGTCCGCCTTTAACCTGGAACTCAAACCGCTCGGCACCTCTGAAAATATTGTTATTGGTATAGGTATTACTGAGGGTAAAACCAATGGTACCGGCATTGAATGGGATTTCACCTTCAATCCTGTTGCTCATCCGTTTTTGCGGGATCAACTGTATAATGGGCTCCAGGGTATTGGAGCTGTCTTTAGATTTTACATAATCGATCTTTACATTCTTGAATACATTAAGCTGGTAAAGCCGGTCGTACGTGAGGTTTTCTTTATCCAGATCATAACGTTCGCCCTGTCTGATAAAATCATACCGCACAATAGGGTTCCGCCTGAAACGCTTTGATAAATCTGTATAACGGATGCCCCGGAATATTCTTGTATTTAAGGTAATGGAATCTGGAAAACCTTCGGTAGTAGGGGCAATAATCACATTGCTTTGCCCAATCACATATTGCACATGTTTCCCTTTATTGGCCGGTGTATCAATATACATTACCACTTCAGCCTTGCTGTTGCGGAAAGCACTGTCTACCGTAAAGCGTACATAAGGACGGGAAAAATCGTAAAAGCCATTCACTTTCATTACCTGATATACCTGCTCACGTTCATAGGACAGTGAATCATCATCATACTGCATACCATCATGCAGGTGGGTAAAATTAACTTTCTGGTCCAGGTACACCCGTTTTACAGCAGAATCAGGAATATTATAACTTACCTTCTGTATAAAAAAAGCAGGCCCTGTATTGGCCAGGAACTGCACATGGGCACGCTGTTTTTTTACTGTTATTTCTGCTTTTACCTTTGCCATAAAGTAGCCCTTGCTCATCAGGTATTTTTCAATCTGCGTACGCGAGATTTCTACCAGGGTACTGTCTAGCACCGGTGCGGGTTTACCTATAGATTTGGTCTTAAAAACCCCGTAAAAGATATTATATAAGCCTACATTGATACCCAGTTTGGAGGCCGGGCGGATGTCTTTTTGAATAAAGTTTAAAGCCTCTTCCTGATATCTTTGCGGTATACTGTCGATCACCACGGTCTTAACTATAGACTGGTTATCATCAATATATTTTGTGGACGAGCAGGCGGTAACGAAAAGAATAAATAGTAATATTGCGAAAAAAAAGAATTTCTCTTTATAAATAGAATATGCTTTCAAAGTCTCAGATAGGGTTTATAAAATCATTACATCAAAAAAAGTACCGTAAAGAGCATGGGATATTTATTATTGAAGGTATCAAATCTATTGTAGAATTTATACCCTCCGCCTACCAGATTCATAGCATCTACTATCTGGCCCAATATCAGTCTTCACTATCCAATTTACCTTCAAATATAAAGTTATTTGAAGTAAACAACACCGAGTTGGAAAAGATTAGTACGTTACAGGCCCCACAAGGCATTCTGGCACTGGTGCATACACCTGCCTCAGTGGCTTTTGACAAAGCATCTTTATCTGGTTGCTTTACGCTGGTACTGGATGGTATTCAGGACCCGGGAAACCTGGGTACAATTATCAGAACGGCAGACTGGTTTGGATTTGAGCAGGTGATCTGCTCATTAAATACGGTGGAAGTGTATAACCCTAAAACGGTGCAGGCAACCATGGGTTCATTATGCCGGGTAAAGGTAAGTTATCAGAACCTGCCGGTGGTGCTGCAAGACCTGCAGATTCCTGTTTTTGGGGCGATGCTGGAGGGCAGCAGCCTTTATGAAACCCAGTGGCCAGAAGAAGGTTTGGTGATTCTGGGTAATGAGGGCCAGGGTGTGAGTCCGGAAATTATTAATTTGATAGACCGTCCGGTAACTATTCCGAGAGTTGGAGGTGCTGAGTCTTTGAATGTTGCGGTATCAGCAGCAATTATTTGTGCGGATATCAGAAGAAATTTGAATAAATAAATTGCATATAAACTATTAATTGCTATTTTTGCATCCTGAATTTAAAACAGGTCGAGTGGCCGAGTGGCTAGGCAGAGGTCTGCAAAACCTCGTACAGCGGTTCGAATCCGCTCTCGACCTCCAGATTTATTTAAATTAAAAACATAAAGGTTAAGACCATGGCAGTTACCAGATTAAAAAGAAAAGACAGAAAAAATAAAACTACTTCACGTTTAGAAGTTAAAACGTTGAAATTAGCTACAAACATCGAATTAGGTAGCCGTTCACAGCAGCCTAAAAAAGATCAGTTAGCTAAAAACAACTTATTATTAGATCAGCTTTCTGCTGCTTTAAGAGCATAAGTTCTTTCTGTTAAGACATAAAAAAACCGTTCAGGATATCCTGAACGGTTTTTTTATGTCTTATGAATTGTAATTCTTTCGGTTGTTTGCCAGTCAGGATAAGTAATTATATCCTGACTGGCAAAGCAGGATTAAACCAGCGCTTTGCAGATCTTTTTAACGATGCCCGGGCCTTCGTAGATAAACCCGGTATACAGCTGCACCAGTGAAGCACCTGCTGCAATCTTATCTTTTGCATCCTGTGGAGAATGTATCCCCCCCACCCCGATAATCGGAAATGCTTTTCCTGATTTCTCTGACAGATAGCGGATCACTTCGGTAGAACGTAATGTTAAAGGCTTACCGCTTAAGCCACCCATTTCATGCGCAGAAGCAGAATACAGGCCATCTCTTCCAATAGTAGTATTGGTGGCAATAACCCCGGCTATGCCAGTCGTTTTCACAATATCAACAATATCATCAAGCTGTTCATTAGTCAAATCTGGGGCAATCTTCAGCAAAATAGGCCGCGACACACCGTTTTTGTTATTCAGGCCCTGCAGCGTGTTCAGCAATAAGGTAAGCGGTTCTTTTTCCTGCAATTCTCTCAGGCCAGGGGTATTCGGTGAACTTACATTCACTACAAAGTAGTTCACTACATCAAACAGGCGCTCAAAGCATTTGATATAATCACTGACAGCATCTTCATTAGGGGTATACTTGTTTTTACCAATATTTCCGCCAATCACAATGCTGCTGTCTTTTTCCTTCAGCACCCGCAGGCGCTCGGCCAGGATATCTACACCTTTATTATTGAAACCCATGCGGTTAATCAGGGCACTGTCTTCTTCCAGACGGAACATTCTGGGCTTATCGTTACCCGGTTGTGGCAAAGGGGTTACCGTACCTACTTCTATAAAGCCAAAACCCAGATCGCTAAGGGCTTCAACATATTCGCCATTCTTGTCAAATCCTGCGGCAAGGCCTACAGGGTTTCTGAATTTGATGCCAAAAACTTCGCGTTCAAGGCCCTTGATATGGATATCAAAACTACTGCGGATGATTGTTTTACCCAGGGGGAAGTGGTCGTGGAACCATTTCAGCCGCTGCACCACAAAGTAATGAACTTTCTCGGGGTCGAACTTGAAAAACAGGGGTTTTATTAAACGATACATGCTACGAAGATAAAAAGTCTTCATCAGATCTGTAAGAAAAATATCAATTACAGGGGCATAATGCTGCGATATTCTGAACAGCATGTAATAAATCGTAGTTATTTAGTACAGATGTACTTATCGGTCAAACAATATGCGCCTAAAAATTGTATTTTTGCACTCAAATGATTTCAATAAACGACTTAACATTCCTCATTGGTTCGAGGGCTTTATATGACGAAGCAAACTGGCATATTAAACCAGGAGAAAGAATTGGCCTAATTGGTGCCAACGGAACCGGAAAATCTACACTTTTAAAGATTATAGTTGGAGAATATGCCCCTTCATCTGGTTCGGTTTCCATGTCTAAAGATTTAAAGATCGGATACTTAAACCAGGATCTGCTTTCTTATGAATCGCACCATACCATTCTGCATGTGGCTATGGAGGCTTTTGAACGCCAGAACCAGATCCATGACGAAATTGAAGAACTGTTAAAAAAGATAGAAACTGATTATTCTGAAGAAGTACTGAACAAACTGAGCGATAAACAGCAGGAGTTTGAAGCACTGGACGGATATAATATAGAATACAAAGCAAATGAAATTCTGGCCGGTTTAGGTTTTAGTACCGCAGATCAGCACCGCCCGCTGAATACCTTTTCTGGTGGATGGAGGATGCGTGTTATGCTTGCCAAAATCTTATTACAGACACCGGATATCCTTTTGCTGGATGAGCCTACCAACCACATGGACTTACCCTCTATTAAATGGCTGGAAACTTATCTTGCGGGTTTTGAAGGTGCAATAGTAATTGTATCTCACGACAGGTACTTCCTTGATAAAATCGTGAACCGTACAGTTGAATCCCGCAAGGGCAAGCTAACCACCTATGCCGGTAACTATACCTTTTACCTGGAAGAGAAATCACTGAGAGGTGAAATACAAAAAGGCGAGTTTAAAAACCAGCAGGCAAAAATCAAACAGGAAGAAAAACTGATTGAGCGTTTCAAAGCCAAAGCCAGTAAGGCTAAAATGGCACAGTCGCGCATGAAAGCACTGGATAAAATGGAGCGTGTGGAAGATGTGGATGATGATAACCCTACAGTAAACTTCAGCTTTAAGTTTACTAAGCCTTCCGGCAGACACGTGATCCGCATTGAAAATGCTACCAAGAAATATCCTAATATCGATATTCTGGAAAATGCTGAAGCCGTAATTGAAAAAGGAGATAAGATTGCCCTGATTGGTGCCAATGGTAAAGGTAAATCTACCCTGCTGCGAATGGTAGCCGGAGTAGAAAAATTTGATGGTACCTGCGAAACAGGCCATAATGTGACCACTACCTTCTTTGCACAGCATCAGCTGGAGTCTCTGCACCTGGGAAACACCATCCTTGAAGAACTGCAGGCTTTTGCACCTAAACATACGGATACGGAACTGCGCGGTATTCTGGGCTGCTTCCTGTTTACAGGTGATGATGTATTTAAAAAGATCAAGGTATTGTCTGGAGGAGAGAAATCCCGGGTGGCCCTGGCAAAATCACTGACTACAGATTCTAACTTCCTGATTCTGGATGAGCCTACCAACCACCTTGACATACAGTCGGTAAATATCCTGATCCAGGCGCTGTCTCAGTTTGAAGGAACTTTCATTGCAGTATCTCACGACAGGTATTTCCTGGACAATGTGGCCAATAAAATCTGGTTCATTGAGGAAGAGAAAATTAAGCAGTACCCAGGCACCTATGCAGAATATGAAGAATGGAACAGCAAAAGGGTTATCCCTCCTGCCAAAAACATTCCTGTAAAACCTAAAACAGAGGAAAAGCCTAAGGCGGAAGATAAACCAGTAACGGTAAACAGCCAGCAACAATTGAAAAAGCTTAATGATCAGCTTCAAAAGATCGAATTGCAGACAGTAGAATTTGAGAACAATATCAAAGCTATTGAAGTCGAGCTGGCCGATGAAAAGGTATACAGCGATAAGGCAAAGCTTGATGAAACCAATAAAAAGTACCAGGCCGCCAAACAGCTGCTGGATACTGCGCAGAACCAATGGGAAACCCTGGCTGCAGAAATAATGGAACTTGAATAGAAATAATGATTAAACCCGGCGTATTGCTCTTTTTGTTGGTGTGCAGTGTACAATTGCTGAAAGGCCAGTTTGTGTATGATAACAAAGTTTATTCTTCACAAATAAAAACGGTACAGTTTTACAATACACAAAAAGAGCAATCCCTGCCGGTTATTACATTGGGGTCGGCAGAACAGCTGCTGTTCTCTTTCGACGATCTTCGTGGCGGAAGTAAAAACTACTGGTATACCATTGAGCATTGTACGTACGACTGGAAGCCCTCAAATATATCGGTACTGGATTATGTAGAGGGAACCAGTGAAGACAGGATCATCAGTTACGCCTATTCTTCAAAGACGCTACAGAAATATACCCATTACAGCCTCACACTTCCAAACGACCAGATTAAGCCGAAACTCTCAGGTAATTACCTTTTAAAAGTGTATGAGGATGGCGATATTAAAAAACCGGTCTGCTCACAACGGTTTTACCTGGTAGAGCCCCAGATTGGCGTAACTGCCGAAGTTTTGCCAAGCAGTGATGTAGCGCTGAGGTTTAGTAACCAGAAGGTAAATGTTACCCTAAGTCATAAGATCACTATCCAGAACCCTTCGAGAGATATCAGGTTGGTAGTGATGCAAAATGCCAATCCGCTTACAGCCATGCGGAGCAGCAGCCCCACCTATGTTAAACCTGGTTCATTGGTTTACAATGAAATTAATGGCAATGATTTTAGCGGGGGAAATGAATTCAGGAAATTTGATTTCCGCAGCCTGCGGTATAAAGGGGCTCATGTACAGAGTATTGCAATGGACAGCATTAACCGAGTAATACTATTTCCAGACCTTAACCGCAATGCCCCAAAATATACTTTAGAGAGTGATGATAATGGTGCGTTTTTTATCCGTAACCAGGATAACTATGAAAATGACACCGATACAGATTATGCGCTGGTAGGCTTTAACCTGAAAGCTGCTGCGCCTGATAACCCTGGAGATGTTTTTATTGTAGGAAGGTTTAATAATTTCAGCCTCAGTGATGAAGCAAAGATGACTTATGATGCAGTATCAAAAAGCTTCAGGACCAGCTTATTTCTGAAACAGGGTGTATATGATTACCAGTATGTCTGGAAAGGTAAATCTGATGCGCTGGTAAACACTACCACATTTGAGGGATCATTCTTTGAAACAGAAAACAACTACCAGGCTTTTGTTTATTACCGCAAGCCTGGCAGTCGCTGGGATGAACTGATCGGTTATCTATTTAAACCTTAAGTGTCCATACTGAAACACTGCCGGCAGCGCAGAAAAACTCTGCCCATCCATCTTCATTAACAGTAACTTCTTCTTCCCTTTTGCCTAATGCATCTGTAAAAACTTTACCTGCCTGGCTTTTTCCCATCTCCATATTTTTACTTCCTTCTTCGCCGTTACTTAAAAGTACCGCCAGACCTGAATTTTCCTGTTCAGCCGTACCTTCTCTCGTAAAACCGACACAATTAGGATGATCAAAGTATTCACGCTGAAAGCCATGTGCCGCATCACGGCGGATCTGGATCATTAATGGTAAGTTCTCTACCCCGATTAATTCTACATTTCTCTCGGTACCATCATTGTCTTTATCTACATATTCCGCACCATAAAGATCAGCATAAAATACACATGGAATACCCTGCTCCCTGAACAGGATCAAGGCATAGGCAAGCGGACGGAACCAGTAATCTACATAGGCCTCCAGAGATTGTAAGGGCTGAGAATCATGGTTATCAACAAAAGTTACTGAAAGCTGTGGGTGCGATTCTACCAATGTATTCTGGAAGATCGTACTCATATCATAATCATTTCCCTGCAAAGCAGCCTGGTAAAAATTATGGTGCAGCATAGAATCAAATAGCTGCATCCTGCCTTCAGTAATATCTATGTAGGTTCTTAGGTTTTGTACATCATCCAGTACCCAGTTTTCTCCCACAATAAAGAAGTCTTTGTTAAACCTGGCTTTCATATGGTCCAGCCATTCATTCAGAAAATCCGGTGCAATATGTTTTACCGCATCTAGTCTGAAACCATCCATTTTACAGGTTTCATAATACCATTCTCCCCAGCGCTTTAATTCTTCACGAACAGCTTTGTTTCTGAACTCGATATCATTAAACATCAGGTAGTCGTAATTGCCCATTTCCTCTGAGGGCACTTCTTCAAAACCTTCACCATATTGGTTCTGTATAGAGAATATGGCTGTCTCCTGAAGGTCTTCTGCCCAGTCTATACCGCTGAAGCAGCTTTTGTCCCAGATAAACTCAGAGTACTTTCCTTTTCTTCCGGGGAAAGTGAATTTAGTCCAGGCTTCAATCTCAAACTCATCAGAGGTATACTCGGTCCGGTCATCTGGATTAACCCTTTTTACCGGTACTTTTTCAAGTTCATCGGCACCGGCTTTATGGTTAAACACCACATCTGCCAGTACCATAATATCGTTATCGTGTAAAGCCTCAATTGCTTTCAGATAGTCTTCTTTAGTGCCGTATTTTGTAGGTATGCTGTTCTTCTGATCAAACTCTCCAAGATCGTACAAGTCATAACAGTCATAACCTGTAGAGTTATCACCTTCAGTAGATTTATAAGCTGGTGGAAACCATACCCCGGTTATTCCTGTATCTTTTAAATTGGCAGCCTCTGCTGCTGCTTTCTGCCAAAGTTTTTGTTCGTCGTTATAATACCAGTGAAAATACTGGATAAGGGTTTGATTTATCATTTTATACGGGCTGCTCTTTTAAGGATAGCAATACATAAACATGAAGTGTTAGTTTTTGTTTACTTTTGGCGCTAATATGAGTATAAAAGCAAAAAATCCTAAGAATTCATTCACTGTGATGAACGAACTGGTTCTGCCCAACGACACCAATACACTAAACAATTTGATGGGTGGCCGGTTGCTGCACTGGATGGATATTGCTGCTGCAATTTCTGCACAGAAGCACTGCAACAGGATTGTGGTTACTGCTTCAGTAGATAATGTTTCTTTCCAGCAGCCAATTAAGCTGGGCGATGTAATTACGATCGAAGCAAAAGTTACCCGTGCATTTCATACCTCTGTAGAAGTAAGGCTTGATGTATGGGCAGAGAATATCCCTTCTGGCAGCCGTGTTAAGTCTAATGAAGCATTTTATACTTTTGTAGCAGTTGATCAAAGCGGGCGGACCATTCCGGTGCCGGAACTTGTACCTGAAAGCGATGACGAAATTGAACTGTTTGCCGGTGCACTGAGGAGGAGACAGCTGAGGCTGGTACTTGCAGGAAAGATGCACCCGGATGAAGCTATAGAATTAAAAGCCTTGTTCTTTAAACCCTAAAAATATCAGGCTACAGCCTGGAATGCAAAGCTGTAGCCTGACCATATTCCTCTGTAAACCTGCACATATTTATATATAGACATACAGATATCTAAATATCATTATACTACAGGCATCTCCTGTCTATAATTAGCTGCCCATTTCCAGGATTTTATCAAACTCTTCAGCTTTCAGCTGCATCACTGATAATCTCCCCTGTCTGATCAGGGATATATCTTTCAGGCTTTCTTCTGCTTTGATCTGCTCAAGCGTTACCGGATTTTTCAGTGATTCTACCGGTGATAAATCTACCACTACCCAATTGGCATCATCTGTAGTAGGGTCCTGATAAAATTCCTTTACCACCTTTGCTATACCCACTACATTTTTACCTTCGTTACTGTGATAAAAAAGAACCAGGTCGCCCTCTTTCATTAACTTGATATTGTTTCTGGCCTGGTAATTTCTTACCCCGTCCCAGAAGGTACGGCCGTCTTTATTAAACTGTTCCCAGCTATATTTAAAAGGTTCTGATTTGACTAAAAAGTAGTTCATTCTGTATATAAATAAAATATCCGGTAAAGGGATTGCGGCTTTTAAAAGAAAAAGCTGCGCCCCTGTACGGGTTCAAAATTAATAAAAGGCTGAAAATATGTGGTTAGATTTTTTAATGGATCACCTTAAAAAGTAATTCCTTAAGCAACTCCCCATCCGTTACATTCCCTGTGCTGTCTACCCCTTTGCTCTTCAGGTCATATTCCCGCAGCAGACTGATGATATCAAAAGTCTTGGTAAGACTATAATTACGGGCAGCCATTTCATAGTCCTTTACAAAATAAGGATTTACACCCAGTTCTTTGGCTGCATCATTTTTGTTCGGGATGTAATGATATTTGAGGATTTTGGAAAAGTAAGAATTGAGGTTAGCCATTACCATCACCATAGGGTTGGCTTTGGGGTTATCAGCAAAATAATTGATAATCTGGTTAGACTTGAGCACATTACGTGCAGCGAGTGCTTTCTGTAATTCAAATACATTGTACTCTTTGCTGATACCAATATTTTTCTGGATATGATCGGTATCAATGATAGTTTCCTTACTCACATTCAACATAAGCTTTTCCAGCTCATTGGCAATTTTGGAGAGGTCGGCCCCCAGGTACTCCGCCATTAATGCTGCTGCCTGCGGTGCAATCTTAGCCCCTTTTTCTTTAACCAGATCTTCTATCCACTGCGCCAGCTTATAATCCCGTACAGGTTCAGACTGGAAAACTACCCCACTTTTGGTGATAGACTTAAACAGCTTTTTCCTTTTATCAAAGTTACCATACTTATAACCCAGAACAAGGATGGTGCTGGCCAGCGGTTTTTCAAAGTAAGCCTGTACAAATTCGGCTTCCTTACTGCTGCCCTCGGTTTCCTTGGACCACTTAAGGTCTTGCGCCTCTTTCACAATGATCAGCTGATAATCAGACATCATAGGATACCTTTTGGCAGCATTCAGTATAGTGGCCATATTGGTATCCTTGCCATATAAAACCGTCTGGTTAAAGCCCTTCTCCATATCATTCAATATATGGTCTTCCATATAGTGGATAATCTGGTCTATGTAATAAGGTTCATCGCCATGCAGGAGGTAAACAGGCTTAAACTTTCTGGCTTTAATGTCTTTTATAATGTCGGAAGCTGTCATATAATTTTCCAAATGTAACGGCTAGAAACTAAATATTAAAGGTTATTTTTGCACAAATGGCATTTACACCCACACCGCTAAACCTTCCGCCCTATCCTTTTAAAATTACCTTGAAGGCAGAACAGCATTTCATATTCGATGAAATCAGGAAAAAGCATCTGGTGCTCACACCGGAAGAATGGGTAAGGCAGCATTTTATACATTACCTGATCGTTGAAAAGAACTTTCCGCGCTCGCTTATACAGATTGAGGCTGGGCTCAGTTTAAACGACCGACAGAAACGGACTGATATTGTGATTTTTAATAATAGCGGGCAAAGGATAATGGTTATAGAATGTAAAGCACCGGCTGTGAAGATCTCGCAGGGTGTATTTGATCAGGCAGCCAGATACAATTCTGTACATAAGGCTAAATGGCTGGTGGTTACCAATGGACTTAAACATTGCTACGCACAGATTAACCATCAGGAAGAGCGATTTTTATTTGTTGAAGATTTACCTGACTACATTAATTTATAAAAAAAAAAGGCAATCACCTTCCATTGGGAAAATGATTACCTTATTAAATAATATAGTGGAACCCGGCTTCCTTAAACTAATGCCGCCAGGCTATCTTCTATAATTTTGATTTTAGCATCAGCATCAGCTTTCTTGTTGCGCTCATTCTGGATAATTTCTGGTTTGGCATTCTGTACAAAACGCTCATTGCCTAATTTCGCATCTACTGCTTTTAAAAAGCCCTGCAGATAAACCAGCTCGGCATTTAACCGGATACGCTCTGCCTCTACATCAATCGTTTCGTTCAGCTGGATAAAAAACTCGTCATTACCTACCATAAATGAAGATGCACCGGCAACTTTATCAGTTACAAATTCAACCTCGGAAAGATTTGCGAGTTTAGATACGATAGTCAGATACTTATCATAACCCAGTGCTGAATTTACCCGGATACTTAAAGGCAAAGCTTCTTTAGGCGACAGCTGTTTGGTATTACGGATATTTCTTACTTCGGCCACAATTCCCTTAACCACTTCAACATCTTTCAGCAGCATGCTGTCTGCATTCCCTGCCACAGGATATGGGGCAACAATAATACAATCCATTTCATCTTTTTCGCCGAAGATCTCATCATGCCACAATTCTTCTGTAATAAAGGGCATAAATGGATGCAGCAGGCTTAACACTTTTTCAAAAAAGCCAATTGTAGCCTTTAAGGTAGCTGCATCAACCGGATGCTGATAGACAGGTTTTACCATTTCCAGGTACCAGGCACAGAAATCGTCCCATACCAGTTTATAGGTAATCATCAGTGCTTCAGACAAACGGTATTGTTTGAAGTTATCTTCGATTTCGGCCAGGGCTTCATTAAAGCGGTTTTCAAACCATAAGATAGACTGTTCGTTAGGATTTGGCAAGGTTTCATCTACTTCCCATCCTTTGATAAGACGGAAGGCATTCCATATCTTATTGGCAAAGTTTCTACCCTGCTCACAGTAGCTTTCATCAAACATCAGATCGTTACCGGCCGGGGAACACAACAGCATCCCTACCCTCACACCATCTGCACCATATTTCTCAATCAATCCTATCGGATCGGGCGAGTTACCTAAAGACTTAGACATTTTACGGCCCAGCTTATCACGAACAATCCCTGTAAGATAAACATTGGTAAAAGGCTTTTTACCCATAAATTCATGACCGGCCATAATCATACGCGCCACCCAGAAGAACATAATTTCCGGAGCGGTTACCAGGTCGTTTGTTGGGTAATAGTAATTGATATCCTTATTGCCCGGATCCTTAAATCCGTTAAATACCGATATTGGCCATAACCATGAAGAGAACCAGGTATCCATTACATCATCATCCTGCCTGATAAAAGGCGCCAGCTGATGCTTAAAGCCATTTGCTTCTTCCTCAGAGAATTTACCGTCTATATCTTTCAGTTTAAGGAACTCATTGAGTGCCTCATCTTGTGTTTTTGCAACTACCCAGTTTCCTTTATCATCAAACCAGGCAGGGATACGCTGTCCCCACCACAACTGCCGGCTGATGTTCCAGTCACGCACATTCTCCATCCAGTGGCGGTAAGTATTCACAAATTTTTCAGGGATCAGCTTTACCTCTCCGTTCAGTACATCGTCCAGAGCCGGTTTAGCCATCTCGTCCATCTTACAGAACCACTGCATAGAAAGTTTCGGCTCAATTGCCGCATCTGTACGTTCAGAGAAACCTACCTGCGATTTATAATCTTCAACCTTCTCCAGGTGCCCCGCTTCATCCAGCAGTACCGCAATTTTTTTGCGTGCTGCAAAGCGGTCTTCACCTACCAGTATTACGGCCAGTTCGTTCAGCGTACCATCATCATTTAAAATATCAATTACCGGAAGCTTATGTTTTACGCCTAGTTCATAATCATTCAGATCATGTGCCGGGGTTACTTTCAAACATCCTGTACCAAAATCCATCGTTACATACTCATCTTCAATAACAGGTATTTCGCGGTTAATAAGAGGAACATAAACAGACTTACCTTTTAAATGAGCATAGCGCTCATCATTAGGGTTAATACAGATAGCCGCATCGGCCATAATAGTTTCCGGACGTGTGGTAGCTACAGTCAGATATTCTACCAGACCATCTGTAGTAGCCGGTGCAATGGAATATTTGATATAATATAACTTCTGGTTTACTTCCTTACGTATTACTTCTTCATCAGAAACAGCAGTTTTACCAGCCGGATCCCAGTTTACCATCCTGATACCACGGTAAATGCGTCCTTTTTTATACAGATCAATAAAGCAATCTATTACTGCCTCAGAGAGATCCTCTTCCATGGTAAAACGTGTCCGTTCCCAGTCGCAGCTTGCACCAAGTTTCTTCAACTGATCAAGAATAATACCTCCGTACTTTTCTTTCCACTCCCAGGCATAAGCCATAAACTCTTCACGGGTAATATCTTTTTTATTTATACCACGCTCTTTGAGCATAGCTACCACCTTGGCTTCTGTAGCAATAGAAGCATGGTCGGTACCAGGTACCCAGCAGGCATTTTTACCCTGCATCCTTGCACGGCGGATCATCACATCCTGGATCGTATTATTTAACATATGACCCATATGTAAAACACCAGTAACATTTGGCGGTGGAATTACAATAGTATAGGGCTCACGTTCATCAGGTTCGGAATGGAAAAAGTTTTTTGACATCCAGTAGCTATACCATTTATCTTCGGTTTCGGCTGGATCATATTTAGTAGAAATGCTCATCTGTCAGTGCTGTTTAAAATACAAAAATAAGGTTTTTGGAGCTAAAATTTCAGGCTTCCCACTCTTCGTCGAGAATAGCGTACTGGAAACTATCCATCCAGCCTGTTACCAATGGCAGGATTTGCCGGGAGCGACCTTCCTGTGTCATACCGGCTTTTTCGAGCACCCGGATAGAGCCCAGGTTTTCCACAGCACATGCTGCATGAATACGATGCAGCTTTAAATGGCCAAAACCATAGCCGATTACAGCTCTTATGGCTTCGGTAGCATAACCCTTATTCCATTGGTCAACATTAATCTTATACCATACTTCGGCACTTCTGAATTTTGAGGAAGACAGCTTGAGTGAAACCAGGCCTATAAAACCACCTCCTACCAGCTCTATGCTGAAAGTATAGTTTTTAATTGTTCTCTTCTGATGATCGGTAATCCAGCCATCCATAATTATATGGGTCTCTTCCAGATCTTTTGGTACGCCCAGCGTGTTGTACTGATCTGTTTCGGCCATCTGATGCAGAACATGAATGGCTTCCAGGTCGGCCATTTCCACTAATCTTAATTTCAATCGTTCCGTAAAAAATTTCAAGTCGGCCATTTGATCATTGCGGGGTTAAGCATAAATAATGTCCAAATATAGTGATTATGGGCATTTAGGCTAAAATAGAGCTTTCATAATAATATTTACCAGATGCACACAATAATAAGTGTTAAAATATGTTAATACAGTATCATTCACCAAGCTATAAAATCTTTTTAACCATGAGGTCGATAAAAGTTTCTTTGCTTCCGGGCCTGCTCCTGAAAAAACTGGGGCTGTCTAAATTGTATTACTGGTTCAACAGGTAATATTTTCATTAGAATAGCTTTCCTGTGCGAGGTTTTACTAATTTACCCCCTGCACAAGCTTTTAACTTACCTGCCGCTGCAGTTTATGCAAATGTTGCCGGATTTGTTAAAGCCAATTATTAACTAAAGATGATGAATACCAAAAACCTGAAAAGCTACTTTGCGGCTTTAGGAATTATAGCTGCCAGCTATTCTTCTTTTGCGCAGTCAGCTCCGGCAAAACTGATTGATCCGGCAAACATGGATCTTACTGTTAAACCTGGAGATAATTTTTATGAATATGCCAATGGTGTCTGGATTAAAAAAAATCCGGTACCTGCTAAAGAAACCCGCTGGGGAAGTTTTATCGAATTGCGTGATTTCAATATCAATGCGGTAAGAAGCATTGTTGAAGAGGCCGCAGCAGATAAATCTGCACCTGCAGGTTCGGTAAAAAAACGCGTGGGCGATTTTTACGCAGCGGCGATGGACAGTCTTACGATTGAAAAACTGGGTTACACACCTATTAAGCCCGACCTGGCAAGGATCAGCAAAATCAAAGATGTACAAGGTGTACTTGATGAAGTTACGTATATGCGCACTTCTGGTGTAGGTTCTCCTATGTTTGGTTTTAGCGTTGGACAGGACAGAAAAAATGTAACCAAATACCTGCCATCACTAGGTCAGGGCGGTACTACCCTGCCCGATCGTGATTACTATCTGAAAGATGATGCACGTTCGTTAAAAATCCGTGAAGCATACCTTACCTATATGACAACGCTTTTCGGTTTAACCGGAAGCACGGCAGAACAGGCGAAGCAAAAGGCAAATACCGTTCTTAGTATTGAGAAACAATTTGCAGAAGCACAGATGTCACGTCTGGAAATGCGTGATCCTTACAAAACCTATAATAAACTTACGGTAGCAGACTTAAGTAAATCTACTCCTGGCATTAACTGGTCTGCAATGATGGATAAGTTAATGGTTAAAGGTCAGGATACAGTTTTGGTTTCATCTCCTAAATTTATGGTTAGTCTGGATGGTATGCTGAAAAGTATTCCGGTAACTGATTGGAAAACTTACCTGGAATGGAATATATTGAAGGGTTCTGCTTCAAACCTGAGCTCTCCATTTGTGAAGGCCAGTTTTGCTTTTAACCAGGTACAAACGGGACAGAAAGTTCAAACTCCGAGATGGCAGCGCATGTCTTCATTGACTGATGGTGCGGTTGGTGAGTTATTGGGACAGCTGTATGTAGCCAAGTATTTCAAACCTGAAGCTAAAGCAAGGATGACGGAGCTGATTAAGAACCTGCGTACAGCATTTGAGATCAGGATTAAAAACCTGGACTGGATGAGCGCAGAGACTAAAGAGAAAGCACTGGCAAAATTACATGCCTTTATGCCGAAGATCGGATATCCTGATAAATGGAAAAACTATGATGGTCTTGTTGTTTCAAGGGCAACTTACTTCCAGAACCTAAGAAATGTTGGTGCATGGGGATACAAAGAAACCATTGATCAGTTAGGCAAGCCGGTAGACCGTACCCGTTTTGGTATGACTCCGCCTACAGTGAATGCCTACTATAGTCCGACGATGAACGAAATCGTTTTCCCGGCTGGTATTCTGCAATTCCCGTTCTTTGCCCCAAATGCTGATGATGCCATTAACTATGGTGGTATTGGTGCAGTAATTGGACATGAGATGTCGCACGGATTTGACGATAGTGGTTCACAATATGACAAAGACGGAAACCTGCATAACTGGTGGACAAAAGAAGATCGTGAAAAATTTGATGCAAAAACAAAAGCATTGGGTGAGCAGTTTGATGCTTATAGCGTATTAGATACTATCCATGTAAATGGTAAGCTGACCATGGGAGAAAACATTGGAGATTTAGGTGGCTTAAATGCTGCTTACACTGCGTTTAAACTTACTAAACAAGGACAGTCTAAAGAAAAGATAGACGGTTTTACCCCCGATCAGCGTTTCTTCCTGTCGTGGGCCCAGGTCTGGAGAGGAAATATCTTACCTGAAAGTGCTGCGCAGCTGATTAAAACCGATCCGCACTCACCAGGTGAATTCAGAACTATCGGTGCACCGGTAAACATGGATGCCTGGTATGAAGCATTTGATGTTAAGCCAGGAGACAAATTATACAAAAAACCTGAAGACAGGATAAGAATGTGGTAGCTGATAAAAGTTTCACCATATAAATAAAAATGCCGCTCCAGAAAATAGAGCGGCATTTTTTTATGGCTACTGATGTTTTAACAAGATTCATTAGAACTTGTAACCTATACCAACACCTAATAACCAGGGATTGATTTTAACATCGGCATTGATGTGCTGCAGCACTGTTGAGAGCTGTGGACTTCCGGCAGGTGTAAGGTTTGATGCGTCAACCGTAGTGGTAGTTGAGAGGAAAAGTTTTTTTACATCAACATTGATGAACATATTTTTTGAGATATCAATATCAAAACCAGCCTGTGCCGCAAAGGCGAACTTGTTTTTATAAGATATATCTTTTACAACCGGGCCCTGGTCTGCATTATAGAATATCGTATAATTGATTCCTGCGCCCAGATAAGGATTAAATTTACCCACAGGGTAGTGATATTGCAGCGTTAAGGTGGGTGGCAGCAGCCAGACTTTACCCAGGTTAACATCTGCACTGCCAGGGCCTCCTATTGCAGTAAGATCAGAAGAGACAGTGCTTACTTTATGCCTGGTAGTACCTAAAATAAGTTCGGCAGCGAAATGCTTGTCGAAAAAATAAGTAAAGTCCAGTTCAGGGATAAATGAAGCAGAAATCTTAGCATCACCGCCTATAACACTGATATCGGCACTTTCCTGGGGCACCACTGCAACCCCACGCAGTCTGATTCTCCAGCTTTCATTTGTTTTAACTGTCTGACCAAAAACACTGATTCCAACAAATAATATTGTTGCCAGTACGAATAACCTTTTCATATTGATTTGATTTATTTTGAACCAAATCTATAGTGATGGGCAGTTTAAAATAATGCCAGCAAACATATCAACAGGTGATATTGCTCATTGCGGCATTCAGCCTGTTTGCTAAAAACAAATATTTCGGCATCAACAAAAAAACTATCCCTCAGTAAAGCGCTGAGAGCTAACTCGGTATTGTTATTCATTTATATAATTATCCCTGATCTTTTTTGGCAGTTTACTTAGCACCAGTTGCCTTGACTCAGCTATTCGTCTTTTAAATTCCGGTACAGGAAGCACATCGTAATCAGCCAGTCCAATCCACTGTCTTTTTGCCATATGAAAGGCCTGGCCAATCCCATCCCTGGCAGTAAGCTCTTCAAACTCCTCCGGGTCACATTTCAAAGCAACGGTTCCATCATCTAGTGAATCAATCAGAAAGATTTTCTTCTCTATCATAAAGCATAAATTGTCTCCCCATTTCAACTCCTCAGTGGTACCGGGCAAACTCAGGCAATATTCGCGAAGCATTTCTATGTCCATATCAATAATAATTTAAGCTAATCTAAGTAATTCAGATAAATTTGCAGTGATGAACATTATCACCCCCACGGCAGACGGCTCCAATACGCTTTTTAACGAAACAATCGGCGAGCATTATCATTCCAAGCATGGTGCTTTGCAGGAAAGTAAACATGTATTTATTGAAGCAGGACTTAAATATGCAGCACACCTGTTTCCCGGACAGCCGCTTTCTATACTGGAAATCGGGTTTGGTACAGGATTGAATTTCCTGATGACTGCCCTGCATGCCGAAGGAAGTGACCTGGAAGTAAAATATACTGGTATAGAGGCTTTTCCCGTAACCGAAGAGGAACTGAAAAGCACCAACTATGAGCAGTATGTTTCTACCACTATCTGGAACAACCTGCTGGCAAATTATCAGCAGGCCCTCCATACCGAGGTACAATATAACGCCAATATAAAGCTGGAAATACCCCATATCAGGTTACAGGAATTTAAGAGTGCTATACAATACGACCTGATCTATTTTGATGCATTTTCGGTTCAGCACCAGCCAGAAATGTGGTCTGATGAAGTTATTGCACATGTATGCAGCTTTTTAAAAACCGGTGGGATATTTGTAACCTATGCCATTACGGGAAATCTGAAAAGGGCGTTAAAGAGCCAGGGAATGAAAATTGAAAAACTCCCCGGCGCACCAGGAAAAAGAGAAATGCTGAGAGCGGTGAAACCTGATCTTGCTGCCATTGATTAATTGACACAGTGTAGACGAAACACCGAAACATGTATCCTGTAATTGTTGTTTTTAGGGCGTACTTAAACAATTTGAACTTACAAGCAGGATATGGGTATAATAGATAAAAGAAAATTAGGCAATACCGATTTAATGGTAACCCCGGTTACTTTTGGAGGAAATGTATTTGGCTGGACTATAGATGAAGCAACGTCTTTCGACATCCTGGATGGTTTTGTTGAAGCGGGTTTTAATTTTATAGATACGGCAGATGTGTATTCTAAATGGGCACCTGGAAATAAGGGCGGAGAATCTGAAACCATTATTGGTAAATGGATGAAGGCCAGAAATAACCGCAGCAGCATAATATTGGCTACCAAACTGGGCAGTGATATGGGCGATGGTAAGAAGGGCTTATCAAAAAAGTATGTAACTGAGGCAATTGATGCTTCATTATTAAGACTGCAGACTGATTATGTAGATCTGTATCAATCACATTATGATGATCCTGAAACGCCGGTTGAGGAAACCCTTGAAGCATTTGATCAATTGATCAAAGCGGGTAAAATAAGATGGATAGGTGCTTCGAACTTTAGCGCAGCGCGGTTAAAGGAATCTCTGGAAGCCAGTAAAAAACTTAGCCTGCCAAAATATCAGACCTTCCAACCTGAGTACAACCTGTACAACCGGGAAAAATTTGAAACGGAATATGAACAGATTTGTCTTGATAACCAGTTAGGTGTAATCAATTATTATGCACTGGCCAGCGGATTTTTAACCGGTAAATACCGTTCTGAGGCAGACTTAAGTAAAAGTGCCAGAGGCGGCGGGATGAAAGATTACATGAATGACCGCGGTTTCAGAATATTAAAGGCGCTTGATGAGGTTTCGGAGCAGTACAACTCCAGTCCTGCCAGTGTAGCCCTGGCCTGGCTAATTGCGAGACCATCAGTTACATCGCCTATTGCAAGCGTTACCAATCTGAATCAGCTGCAGGATTTAACCAGGGCTGCAAGCCTGAAATTAGACATGGAAGGTATTTCCATACTTGATGAAGCGAGTGCCTGGTAAATAAATACGATACTGACCGATGCCCTGCTGATAATTTTGGCAGGGCATTTGTCGTATTTGTACATAACGCTTAATCATCAGGAATGAAAAGTATCTCGCTCCCCTTTTATGGAAAACTGGCCTTAGTTCTGTTTGCACTTATTTGCCTGGGTTATCTGGCAATTCTTGGTCAAAGCCTGCTAGCCCCTTTACTTTCTTCTTTTCTTATTGCCCTGCTGCTCTTACCGCTGGCCAACTTTCTCGAAACCAAAGTCAAATTTAAACGAGGGCTGGCATCGCTGTTTTCGGTATTGATTATGATAGCAGTAATTTCCGGAATCATGTACTTTCTGGCCAATCAGCTGAGTGATCTGGGGCAGGACTGGCCACTGTTAAAGAAGCAGGCCATAAATTCATTTACCGACCTGCAGCACTGGGTATCTTCAACATTCAGGGTAAATGCGCATAAACAGATAGATTATCTGAAGCACAGCGCTACAAGTGCCGTAGCTACGAGTGCCACTCTTGTAGGTGCTACCCTGCTCACACTTTCATCAACACTGTTGTTTCTGGCTTTTATGCTGCTCTTTACCTTCTTTATCCTCAACTACCGCAGAATCTTATATTCATTTCTGATCGCTGTATTTAAGGAAGAACATGCCGAAAGGGTAAGTGAGATTATGGGTCAGATACAGTATATCATTAAACGTTATATCCTGGGCTTATTCCTGCAGATGCTGATTGTTACCACTCTGATGGTTATTGTTTTAAGTTTACTCGGTGTAAAGTATGCGGTATTGCTGGGTTTAATTGCAGGCATTTTTAACCTGGTTCCTTATATAGGCATTTTCTCTGCCCTGCTCATCAGCGTACTGATTACTTTTGCTACCGCCGGTGCAGCAAAGGTTTTGCTGGTAATTATTGCCTTTGTAGCTGTGCATGCACTTGATGGAAACATACTGATGCCGCTGGTAGTAGGTTCCAAAGTAAAAATAAATGCCCTATTTGCCTTTATAGGAATTGTAATCGGTGAAATGATATGGGGTATTTCTGGCATGTTTCTTTGTATCCCCTATCTGGCTATGCTTAAAATCATCTTTGACAGGGTAGATGAATTGAAGCCATGGGGACTGCTGCTTGGCGAGCATGCCAACCCAAAGAAAAAGAGAAAAGTATACCGTATAACCAAAAAGATCCAGATCGAAGAACCAGAGTAGCAGGCAGCTGCCTATATAACCGCAGCAAATCCTATTATCTTTCTTTTTACTAATTCATGTTTGGTACTTTAGCCACACAAAATAAATTATCATGCCCAATAATATACCTCCTGTTACTGCAGCAGATCCATCTACCGCATTTTTAAGATTGCTTACAGTTTTAGACACGCTGCGAAGCGAATGCCCCTGGGATAAAAAACAAACTATGGAGAGCTTACGCCACCTCACCATAGAAGAAACTTACGAACTGTCTGATGCCATTCTGGACGGAGACCTTACTGAAGTAAAGAAAGAGCTGGGCGACGTAATGATGCACCTGGTGTTTTATGCCAAAATAGCCTCTGAAACCAATGATTTTACTATTGTAGACGTATTGAACAGTGTATGTGATAAACTGATCAACCGTCATCCGCATATCTACGGCGACGTAGAAGTGGCTGATGAGAATGATGTTAAGCGCAACTGGGAACAAATTAAACTTAAGGAAGGTAATAAATCTGTTTTAGGCGGCGTGCCGGCTTCACTGCCTGCACTGGTTAAAGCGGGAAGAATTCAGGAAAAGGCGCGGGGAATAGGTTTTGACTGGGACAACAAAACGCAGGTCTGGGAGAAAGTGGAGGAAGAACTCCAGGAATTTAAAAATGAATACAACACCGTTGATAATGCAGCTATAGATATTGAAAAAGCAGAAGCTGAATTCGGCGACCTGATTTTTTCTTTGGTAAATTATGCGAGGTTTATTGGTATCAATCCTGAAAATGCATTGGAAAAAACAAATAAGAAATTTATTAAACGCTTCCAGTATATAGAAAGCAAGGCCAAAGAAACTGGCAAAGTACTGCAGGATATGACCCTTGAGGAAATGGATGTTTACTGGAACGAAGCCAAAAAACTGTAAATGATCTGATAAAGAATTCCCCTTCAGCTAATAAACTGAAGGGGAATTTATATTAGGAGTGTTTTTTCTTCATGGTCATTTTGGCCTTCTGACCAATACCATAATTGTAATTTTTGGAATTACTTTCTTTTTTATCATGGTAAGCTCCCCCGCCCGCAGGCTGGTCAAACTTTTCTTTAATAACGTCTTTATTCTTATCTACACCCTTTACCTTGGCAGCTTTCTCAATCAGCAGGTCTGACGGCAATTCAGCTATCTCCAGTTTCTGGCCTATAGACTGTTCTATCTTTTTTACCTGTGCCAGTTCCATATCAGTAGCAAAAGTAATAGCAACCACTTCTTCCGGATTTTCCTTGTCTTTGATAATACGGCTCAGAAAGGTTTCCTTTTCTTCTGGCACATCAAAATGGAAAATAAAAGGGATGCCGGAAAGGTCTAGTGCAGCTTCACCCTCATTTGCAAACACGAGAACCCTCGCTTCTGTACTGTGCTTAAAATCATCGAAGTTATCAAACCCGTCTTCGTCAAAATGCAGTGGGCGGAACATAGAGTACTCCATTTCTTTACCACTTGCTAAACTTTTAGCCAGCTTTTGTGCAGTAAGCCTTGAGTTTACAAATACTACTGCCTTTTCAAAAACCTCATCATCGCGCAGCAGGCTGTGTAAAAGGTTTACCTTCGTTTTATAATTGGGAACCAGGTACAACATCTGGCCTACAGTTTCAGCTTTGCTGTCTCCAAAATCTTCAACCTCAATAACCGTTTCCATGTTCATAAACTGATCCGTCATTTTAGTCATCTTTTCATGGATAACGGTGGTAAAAACCAAATGCTGACATTTGCCTGCACTCCGGGCCAGCTCGCAAACCGGTAATTGCATACCCTGTTTAATGATTAGTTCGGCATCATCAACTATAAAAGTCTGCAGCTTGCTCAGATTTAAGCCTAATTTCAGGTAGATAGCACGGGCACGCGTTGGCGTAGCCACCACAATATCAATTCCTAATACCAGTTCGCCAATTTCCGCATCCACACCGCCGGTACCATACAGTCCAACGATATTCAGATCACGGTTTTTGCTTAATGAAACAAACTGATCTATTACCGCAACCGCCCGTTCTTTATCAGCCACCAGGATCAGCACTTTGGGTGCATCATCTTTGGTATATTTTAAACGCATTAAAACACCAAGGATGTAGGTTGTTGTTTTACCTGATTTTTCCGGACCCACAGCGATTACATCCTGTCCTCCAAGAATCCGTGACATAGTTTTAGCCTGAATTTCTTTGGGGGTTAAGTAGCCGGCATCAGTCATTGCTGTTACCAGGGCTTTACTTAGTTTTAATTTATCTAACGACACAGTATTTTAATTAAAATTGATATTGCGGCAAATTTACGCAAATAAGCCCAACATTGCTTATTATCTGTATTGAAAGGGACCAAATCGATTTATTGTATCAAAAATTTGATATAAATAACCCTGCCCCCCACGCTTTAATGAGTAGCTTAGCACATCAACAAAATCAAACTTATATGAAAAGATCTGTACTCAGTTTATTCCTTGTAACAGCTGCACTCGGTAGTTTTGCGCAGGATGCAGTAAGTTATCAGCGCCCGCCGCAGGTAATGGAAGACCTCTTACTGGCAAAAGCTACCCCAGCGGTAAGCATTGACAGCAAAGCAGAATGGATGTTGCTCACAGATAGAAATTCCTATCCATCGGTAGAAGAGCTGGCCATGCCAGAACTGCGTATTGCCGGTCTCCGCATCAACCCCAATAACTTTTCGCCCAGCAGGCAGAGTTTTATCAATAACTTCAGCCTGAAGAATATCAAAACCGGAAAAACTGCGGTAATAACAGGCTTGCCAGTGCCTCTTTTAGCAGGTAATACCACCTGGAACCCTTCTGAAACAAAAATCGCTTTTACCAATACCACTCAAAAAGGTGTTGACTTATATATTTTAGACCTGCTTACATTTAAGGCAGTTAAAATCAACAAACAATCATTAAACGTAGTAATGGGCAGCGGGATCAGCTGGGTAGATAATGAAACTTTACTGTACCGTATTGCCCCGAAGCCTGCCAGTGCGGCGGCGGTAAAACCTTTAATGCCAAAAGGACCTACCGTTCAGCAGAACCTGGGCAAAGCATCTCCAAGTCCTACTTATCAGGATTTAATTAAATCACCGTATGACGAGCAATTATTTGGTTTCTATGCTACTTCGCAGCTGGTTCAGTATAAAAATGGCCTTCAAACCCTGATTGGCCAGCCGGCGATATATTTAAGCGTGAGCGTTTCTCCAGATAAAAAGTATCTGCTGGAAAGAACAATCAACAAACCTTTCTCTTACCTGGTAACTTCACGTGGCTTTCCTTCTACGGTTAAGGTTACAGACCTGGCTGGAAAACCGGTAAAAGTACTTGCAGATTTGCCTTCAGCGGAAGGTACACCTTCAGGTTATGATAATACACAGAACATTCCAAGAGCTTATTCATGGAGAGATGATGAGGCTGCAACAATAACCTGGGCACAGCCACTGGACAGCGGTCTGATCAGGAAGAAGGTTGATTTTCATGATGCTGTATTTGCTTTGAATGCACCATTTACCGGTCCGGCAAAAGAGCTGTTTAAAACCAAAACACGCTACCGCGGTACTGAATGGGGAGATGCCACACTGGCCCTTGTTGAAGAAGGCCTGCGGAGTAAACAGATAGCTAAAGTAAGCAGGTATAACCCAAGCACCGGCAGCCTCGAAACCTTATACGAGCGCAATGAAACGGATGCATATAATGATCCGGGAGAACCTGTAACCATTAAAAACAAGTATGGAAGACAGGTAGTTCAGACCATTGAGAATGGTACTAAGCTATTGTTAAATAATACTACGGGTTCTTCGGCCAAAGGCGATTTGCCTTTCCTGGCTAAATTTGATCTGGGCACTAAGAAAAATGAAATTATCTGGCGCAGTGCGGAAGGTACTTTTGAATATGTAACAGATGTGCTTGATGCCAATAAACTGGTATTGGTTACCAGAAAAGAATCGCAGAAAGAAGTTCCGAATTATTATATCAAAAACCTGATGCTAAGAATAGCGGACCTTCCGCTGACTACTTTTGCAAACCCTTATCCGCAGCTGGATGGAATCACTAAAGAAAAGGTTTCCTACAAACGTGCGGATGGTGTAGACCTGACCGGCAACCTGTATCTGCCTAAAGGATATGATAAGGCTAAAGACGGACCACTCCCAACATTAATATGGGCATATCCACGTGAGTTTAACTCTGCTGCCGATGCTGCACAGATCAGGGGGTCGAAAGACCGCTTTACGGTGATCAGCTGGGCTTCGCCAATATTCTGGGTAACTCAGGGATACGCAGTGCTGGACAATGCAGAGATGCCAATTGTGGCAAAGGATGGCAAAAAACCAAATGATACTTTTGTTGAACAGCTGAAGCTTAATGCAGAAGCAGCGATTAACAAATTGTCTGATATGGGTGTAGGCGATAGAAACAGGATGGCAGTAGGCGGACACAGCTACGGTGCTTTCATGACAGCAAACCTGCTTGCACATACCAACTTATTTAAAGCCGGTATTGCCCGTAGTGGTGCCTACAATAGAACGCTTACCCCATTTGGTTTTCAGAATGAAGACCGTACTTACTGGGAAGTTCCACAGTTATACTATGAAATGAGCCCGTTCAGCTATGCAGATAAAATCAAAACGCCGATCTTACTGATCCATGGTGATTCTGATGATAATACCGGAACCTTCCCTATAAACAGTGAGCGTTTATTTGCAGCGATTAAGGGTCATGGCGGAACTACAAGATTTGTTTTTCTACCTTATGAAGCACATAGTTACCGTGGAAAAGAAAACCTGCTCCACATGCTGTGGGAAATGAACAACTGGCTGAGCACTTATGTAAAAGATGCAAAATAGTTATAATATCATTTCCCTACCCTTAGTATACCAAAAGAGTACCTTTTTTAACAAAAAGGTACTCTTTTGGTATACTAAGGTCCTGCCAGATTAACCAGGAGCTGTATATTATTTAAAACGGATAGCCTTGAGCGGTGATATACGGCTAACGAGCATAGAAGGTACAATCAACACGATGAGGCAAATGACCATGGTAGCAGCATTGAGCAGCAGTACATCAGTTAAATGAAATTCTACCGGTACGTAAGAAAGATAATAAGAACTCTGGTTCAGCTTAAAGATATGGGTATACTGCTGTAAAAAACCCAGTCCCAGTCCCAGGATATTCCCTAATAAAAGACCTATACCCACCAGGTAAACTGCATTGTACAGGAAAATCTTCATTACCCCATAATCGGTCATACCAAAAGCCTTCAGCATCCCGATCATATTGGTACGTTCAAGTATCATAATCAACAAGGCAGTAATCATATTAATTACCCCAACAATCATCATGAGTATCAATAAAACCCGGGTGTTTACATCAAGCAAAGACAGCCAGGTAAAGATCTGAGGAAAGTATTCCTGCACAGATTCAGATTTTAGCTTAATTTCAAGATGGGTATAAATCTGTTCTGCAACTGCCTGTAGATTTGAAAAGGAGTTCAGCTTTATTTCTATACCACCAATCTGCTCTGGTTGCCAGTTATTTAAGCGTCTGATGATATTGATATCACCAAGTACAAAACTTTTATCTATTTCATCTACCCCGATATTATATATCCCAACAATTTTAAAAGGACGCTTTCTGGGCTGGGGGTTCTGCACAAAGTACATAATAAATGCATCCCCTGTTTTGAGCTTTAAGCGGTTGGCCGTATAAGATGAAATGAGAATTTCTTTGGTAGCCTTTGCACTGTCGGCAAAATTGATTACCCTGCCGCTCACCATATGCTTCTGGATATAGTCCCAGTTGAAGTGCCTGTCTATCCCTTTGAAATTAATACCTTCAACCTCACGGTTAGCCGAAATGATACCTGGTTTTGTAGCATAATACTGAAAGTAAGCTACATCCTTGTTTTTCTTCAGATCTGTAATAGTTTCTGCAGAAGGCACAAAAGGGCTAAGTTCGAAGGAATTGTTAAGATCTAACTTAAAAATTCTGATATCACCCACATAGCCCCTTACTTTTTCCTGGATCTCGGTTTTAAAGCCTTTGATGATCGCAATAGACAGCATCATTACCGTAAGGCTCAGCATAACACCAGATATAGCAATACGGACAATCAGTTTGGAGAATGTTCGTTCAGATTTAATCGCAATTCTACGGGCTATGAAATATTCTGTATTCAATTTTTTTTAATAAACAGTAACTTAGCAAAAGTGGTCAATTTCGTTTTAAAATCGGCCATAATTATAAAAAAAGGTATTACATGAAACGATCGCCAAAATTTATTCTGCCGCTTTGCCTGCTGATTTCAACACTCAGTGCCTGCGCGGGACCAAAGCCTGCAGAACGGCCGGCACTTAGCCCGGTTAACAATCTCTCTGTTACCAAAGAGCCCAGAGACCAGGACACCATCCAGACCGGTGCAGAACAAACCGGCAAATACCTGAAAATGCTGAAAGGCAAAAAAGTAGGTATGGTAGTTAACCCTACTTCGGTTATAGGCAATACCACTGTGGTAGACAGTCTGCTGAAATTAGGGGTAAACATTGTAAAAATATTTGGTCCCGAACACGGGTTTAGGGGAGATGCGAGTAATGGAACGGCTGTTAATGATGCGGTGGACCAGAAAACTGGTATCAAAGCCATCTCTCTTTATGGAAAACATGAAAAACCTACCCCGGAGGACCTGACTGGTGTAGATGTGATTGTATTTGATATTCAGGATGTAGGTGTACGTTTTTACACTTATATCAATACCCTTCAGTATGTAATGCAGGCCTGTGCAGAGCAGAATAAAAAAATGGTTATTCTAGACCGTCCTAATCCAAACGGGTTTTATGTAGACGGGCCTATCCTCGACCCTAAATTTGTTTCTGGTATAGGACTTAAACCAATCCCTGTTGTGCATGGGCTTACTGTAGGGGAGTATGCGAAAATGCTTAACGGCGAAGGCTGGCTTAATAATAAAGTGAAATGTGATATAACCATTATTAAGGTAGCCAATTACAACCATGATATGCCTTATGTTCTTCCTGTAAAACCCTCTCCTAACCTTAATACTCCAGAATCTATTTTATTATATCCTACCCTGTGCCTGTTTGAAGGTACCTATATCAGCCAGGGAAGAGGAACAATGATGCCCTTTACGGTATTGGGTGCACCTGCATTAAAAGGGAAATATGCTTTTAGCTTTACACCAAGAAGCATCAAAGGGATGTCTGAAACACCGCTTCACCAGGATCAGATCTGCTATGGCATAGACTTCAGGAATTATGATTTTTCAAACATTAGAAAAGATAAAACGTTAAATATTAAATGGCTGATAGAGCTGTACCAGGCTTATCCAAATAAAGCCGATTTCTTTAATCAGAAGCTAAGCAAACAAATGGGCAATCTGGACAGGTTGGCCGGAGTAGCCAGTTTAAAGCAGCAGATTATTGCCGGCACACCTGAACAGGAAATCAGGGCCAGCTGGGAACCCGGATTAAGTCAGTACAAGGAGATGCGAAAGAAATATCTTTTGTATCCATAATTTTAAACCTATTGATATGAATAACGAACCTAAACAAAAGAACGAAAAGCCAAGCAGCAACTTTCAGGAAACTATTCCAAAAGGTAAAGTTGATAAAGGTGAAAAGGCAGTAAAAAAGCCGGAGGATAAAGATTATCATCAGGACGATGCCGATTTTAAAGATCCGGCAGTGCAGCGTGAAAGAGGTGAACAACCGGTAGACCCTATTAAAAAAGCGCCAAAATCTGATCAGTAATTACAATAAAAGCTCCTGTGAAATTAATTTCACAGGAGCTTTTATTTTCACCTCGGCCTGTTTCGCCAGGCAGGCTTAAGCAGCATACAAATACCAGGATTTATTTCTTCACCTGCTTCTGTGCTTCCTTTAAGAATTTCATAAGAATCTTTTCATCGTTTTCGATTGCCGCTTCTGTATCTGGCATCTCCCTGTGTATTTTATTCAGGTAATTGCCCAGGGTGTCGTTTTCAAAAGCTTCGAGCAGTAAAGGGTATACATAAGAACTCTTGCATACTGCGCGGGTATTACCCAGCTTACTGGCTACGCAGTCGAGCACCTCAATAATCACTTTTTTCTTAGGCTTTTCTTCCACATGTCCGGAGCAGATAGCCAGCTGGCGCAATGCTTCCAGTGTGCCACCCCAGGTACGGAAATCCTTGGCCGTAAAATCACTTCCGGTTATCTCACGGATATAGTTATTGATTTTTCCGGAATCTACGGCACGGTGTTCCTTACCCTCAGTATAATACTGAAACAAATCCTGTCCCGGTATTTCCATACACCGTTTCACCATTTTTGCCAGGCTCTTATCATTCAGGGCAAGTTCCTGCTTTACCCCTTTTTTGCCTACAAACTTTAACTTCAGGGTATTCCCGTCTACCTTCACATGTTTATTGCGTAGCGTAGAAAGGCCAAAACTTCCATACAGCTGGGCATAACTTTCATTACCTACCCTGATCAGTGTTTTCTGCATTACCTGTACGCACAGGGCCAGTACCTTTTGTTCATCAAACTCTTTCCGCTGCAGATCTTTGTTGATCTGTTTTCTGGCCTTCGGTAAAGCTTTGCCAAATTCCAGCAGGCGGAAGTATTTATGATCAGATCTTCTTGAAGTCCATTTAGGATGGTAACGGTATTGTTTACGTTTTGCAGCATCCAGACCTGTAGCCTGCAAGTAGGCATTTTTCTTATTGGCAATCCACACTTCGGTCCATGCCGGGGGCAATACCAATGATTTGATACGGTCTAGCTGTACCTGGTCGGTTATCTTGTTGCCATCCTTGTCTTCATAATGGAAATTACCGGGTTTTCCTTTCCTGTAAATGCCAGGCATACTGTCGGTAACATACACTAATCCAATTTCTTTAATCTCTTCAGGAGTCTGAACCATATAGATTGAGCAAAATATGCGTTAAATTTTTAGTTTATTTGCCGTTATAAACATTGGTTCACAACCGCTAAAAACAAACACAGACAAATGAAAATAGTTTTTATGGGAACGCCTGATTTTGCCGTTGCATCTTTAAATGCTTTGGTTGAAGCGGGTTTCGAAATTGCAGGTGTAGTTACAGCTGCCGATAAACCGGCAGGAAGGGGTCAGAAATTACAGGAAAGTGCGGTTAAAAGATATGCAGTTGAACATGGCCTTAAGGTGCTGCAGCCGCTGAAACTGAAAGACCCTGAATTTATTGCAGCATTACAATCATTAAATGCAGACCTTCAGGTAGTGGTAGCCTTCAGGATGCTTCCAGAAATAGTATGGGATATGCCTTCTAAAGGAACAATCAACCTTCATGGTTCTTTGCTGCCGCAATACCGGGGGGCAGCACCTATTAACCATGCTATTATCAACGGTGAAAAGGAAAGCGGCGTAACAACGTTTTTCCTGAAGCACGAGATTGATACCGGAGATGTTATTTTTTCCACTACGGTGCCTATTGCCGATACAGATACGGCGGGCGACCTTCATGATAGCCTAATGACTGCCGGTGCCGAATTACTGGTTAAAACAGTTAAAGCCATAGAAAGCGGAAATTACAATGAGCAGCCACAGGTATTCTCTGCAGAACTTAAACATGCACCTAAAATATTTAAGGATTTTTGCCGGATAGACTGGAACCAGCCGGTGCAGACCGTTTATAACCTGATCAGGGGTTTAAGCCCATATCCTACTGCCTTTACATTTTTGAATGATAAAACGCTGAAGGTTTTCAAGGCTTCATATGAAACCGTGACACCAGAAGTGGCAGCCGGTGAATTTGTTACTGACGGGAAGAGTTATCTGAAATTTGCAGCCGCAGACGGATATATCAATTTACTTGACGTACAGTATGAAGGTAAGAAAAGAATGATGGCTGATGAATTTTTAAGGGGAATGCGTTTATAGCCAGATAGCTATAACGCATTTAACAATACACTTAAAGATTTGGTGATTTCATTGAAGTACCGTTTTTTCCCATAGCCCATTACCCAGCGGATACCGGAAGTAGCATTGGTTACAAATACTTCTTCTGCTTCTTTTAAAACTTCAGGATTTATCTGAGCTTCAATGATAGATATGTTGTTGCTTTTGGCAGTCTGCATTACCACATTGCGCATAACGCCGGCTATGCAGCCTTCCGACAGCGCTGGCGTATAAATCTGTCTGTCGTACACCACAAATACATTTGAACTGATGCTTTCACATAAAAAACCGCTTTGATTAAGTATGAAGGCTTCATCAAGACGGTTCTGTTTTTTAAACAAACCCGCCATTACATAAAGTAAAGCATTACTGGTTTTATAGTTTGAGAGCTTGTTTACCGGTTTACTGATTTCATCGTAAACATCAACAATAAGTCCTTTTTTATTGAGTTCATAACCCGTAGCAGGCATAGCTGTGGCTTCGAGCAGATAGCCAGATTTATTACTTTCTGGCGTATATAAGCCCTCACCCTCCCTGTATACAGACAGCCTGAACCTCACATTATCCCTAAATTTATTTTTCCTGGCCAGCTCTGAAGTTTTTTGACGCAGGAAGTATTCATCAAATAACACACCGCCATCCATTTTAAGTGCGTTCATTCCGCCCTGCAAACGATCAGCATGCAGTTCGGCAAATTGTAGTTTATTACCAGACATCCGCATAGACTCAAACAATCCGTCCCCATACCGGAAAGCCCGGTTCTGTGCACTGAGAACATTCTGCCTGGCTGCAACGAACTCATCATTATGTAAAATATATTCCTGCATTAATTTGTTAAGCCTGTACGATATAGTTTCTCCATTTATTCAGCACTGCGTCAAAATCTGGCGGCAAAGGTGCTTCAAACTCCATGTATTCTTTTGTTGTGGGATGAATAAACCCTAATGTTTGTGCATGTAAGGCCTGTCTGGGCAATAACTCAAAACAGTTGGCCACATATTGTTTGTACTTGGTAAACGTAGTTCCTTTCAATATCTTATCCCCGCCATAATTGGCATCATTAAATAAAGGATGACCAATGTGCTGCATATGCGCCCTGATCTGATGCGTACGCCCGGTTTCCAGTTCACAGCTGATGAGTGTTACATAATTTAGACGCTCGAGTACAGAATAGTGAGTTACTGACCATTTTCCTTTCTCTTCATCATCATATACATCCATAACTATCCGGTTTTTGGCACTTCTGCCAATAAATCCAGAAACGGTTCCGTTTTCTGCAATGTCTCCCCATGCCAGGGCAATATATTTTCTGGTGATACTATGGTCGAAAAACTGTTTTGCCAGCTTGGTCATGGTAATTTCGTTCTTACTGATAATCAGCAATCCCGAAGTATCTTTATCAATACGGTGTACCAGCCCGGGTCTGCCTTCATTTCCAGGCAGCTGTGGCAGCTGGGTAAAGTGAAAAGCCAGGGCATTTACCAGTGTGCCGGTATAGTTGTTAAACCCGGGGTGTACTACCATTCCCGCAGCTTTGTTTACAATCAGCAGATCATCATCTTCATAAACAATATCCAGGGGCAGATCTTCCGGGTAAACTTCAGTATCTCTGGGCGGATGTGGAAATACGATAGAGATTTCATCCAGGGGTTTTACCTTATAGCTGGCTTTTATGGTGGCTTTATTTACTAATACATTGCCTGCATCAATTGCATTTTGAATACGGTTACGCGAAGCGTTTTCCATACGGTGCATCAGGAATTTATCTATCCTTAAAGGAGACTGTCCCTTATCTACTACGAGGTTAAAATGTTCAAATAAATCCTGCTCTTCTAAGTCCTGCCCGCTGTTAATGTTTTCCATTATTGTTTTTGTATGCTTGGGTACATTTACCCTGTGTTATGATGAGGGAGCTTGCGAAGCGATCTGCTTACAATCTGCAGTACCCGCGCAATTCCATTTTACAAAACTAATCTTTAACTCTTACATTTCTCAAAAGAAATAACCGGCCATGGCAGATTACCCGATAAATAACACAAATGCGGCTGCAAAAGGATTTATCTTTACGGCATGTTTACAGAGCTGCATAGTCCGCTGCAAAAGATACAGCACCCGCATTTATCTCAGTTATGGGTAAAAAGAGATGACCTCATTGATCCCTATATTTCCGGAAATAAGTGGCGCAAGCTGAAATATATATTAGCTGATGCACTGAAGCAGGGTAAAACACATCTGGTTACCTTTGGAGGGGCATATTCAAATCATCTGGTGGCTACGGCGGCCGCGGCCGCGCGGGCAGGTTTAAGAGCTTCTGCTTTTGTAAGGGGCGAACAGGTAGAGAATGAGATGCTGCTGCTCTGCAGGTTATATGGTATGGAACTTCTGTTTACAGACCGGGAGGCCTACCGGGATAAGCAAGCCTGCTTTGACCAACACTTTGCCCAAAATCCTGAATGTTACTTTATTGATGAAGGCGGGGCAAGTGCAGAGGCAGTAATGGGCTGTGCAGAAATTATCAGCGAACTGCCAGCAGATACCGATCATATTTTCTGTGCCGCAGGTACTGGCACCACTGCAGCTGGTTTATTACGGGGTATCAGCAATGCTGGTTTACGTACCAGATTACATGTAATATCCGTGTTAAAAGGAGGTGATTTTTTACTGGGGGATATTGAGAAATATGCGAAAAGTAAAGATCAGCTGATTTTACATACCAACTATCACTTTGGCGGATATGCTAAAACAAGACCTGAACTTTTGAACTTTATGCAGGAATTCAGTGCCCGGACAGGTATACTGACTGACCCAGTGTATACTGCCAAAATGTTTTATGCCCTGGATGACCTGGCCAGACAGGATTATTTTCATAGGGACGAAAAGATTATTGCCCTGCATACCGGCGGCCTGCTTGGTATACTGGGTATGAAAGATAAGCTTTTCAAAACGCTGAACCGTGATTAAACGGGAGCTGAGGAAGGATTATCTTTTCTAAACCTTTATTTGTGACGCTGTTGAATATTCAACTCAGATTTAAGCGCCTGAATTTCACGTTCATCTTCTTTGGTCTGCAAATAAAAATAGATGGCAAAGCCTAAAAATATTTTTCCCAGAATAAAGATACCGAGTAATACCCACCGCCAGGCTTTATGTACACGCATCTGATCAGATGATCCTTCAACGCTGATAAACTGCTCCTCTTTTTCCCTGGCAGAATCAGTACTTTTTGAACCTCTTCTTACTATCAGTGCTTCTGGCTGAGCGGTCTTTTTAAGTTCGTTGATATTATCCTCAATCCTAAGCCATACATTCGGCGGCGGCGAAATAGCCATTTGATGGGCAATATGTTCGAGGTCTATTTCCAGATCAAACAAAGCATCCCTTATTTCAGGATGTTTGGCCTTTAGAAACAGTAATTCCTCTGCTTCCTCTTTAGAAGCCGCACCTAATACATAAGATTCAAGAATTCCACTTTCAATGTATTCGTTAATTTTCACCACTTTTTCTAATTATAGCGAAAGCCTCCTTTAAAGTCTTCCGGATTAAGTCCTCTGTTTTATTCAATCGGTCCGAGAGTTCAATAATTGTTTTACCGTGATAGTACACTTCACAAAACACGAACTTCTGATCGTCAGTTAATCGGTCTATATATTTATTTTTATGTTCAAATTCCTTCAGTCCGGATACAGCCCCGGGTTCACAATCTGTTGCCGCAGCATTCAACTTAGACAGTTTATCTTTAGCAAATTTCTGCAGTTGCCCCCAGCTGTTACTTTCATTCCAGCTCATCTCTTTATATTGTGCGGCCAGCTCAGAGAATAATTGTATCAAATATTCTTCTGCCAGCTTGTGGTCTTTCAGCACCCCAACGAGAAAGCCCAGTAATGTTGCCGCATGCTGATCGTACAAACGGCGTAATCCTTCAGGTTTATTCTCAAATAATGCTTGTTTATTTATTTCCAGCATATGTTTATCATCTTCTGCAAATTTAATATACTTAAGCATTCTCTCACAATACCTCTTTGCTATACTTACACGTTATTATAAGGTTTGTTTTACCTTACTGTGCCACATAAATTTTCAGACAGCACAAAGCTACAATTATATTAATCTTCAAGATACATATTTAATCAAAAAAACCCAAAAGGAAATTTCTTTACATCACATGTATACATTGAACATGGCCATATTAATGCGCCAGTTGATAAGATTAACGGCAAATGGCAACAAAAGTTATTAACAAATGTGTGCGGCACACTTTTTTTTTTGCAGAATCTAACTTTAAATGCTTTAAAGCTTGTTTTCGACTCATTGGCAAAATAGGCCTCAGATTTGTTATTCAGGGGCTTTTAGCTACATTTGGGACACACCAAAATATAGAACTATGTATCAACTTACCGTAGCACCTGATCAGGTTAATGAAACATTAAGCCAGCATATTTTAGCTGATGGCTTCGACCTTACCTACGATATGGGAGAAAGCCAGGGCGTTTATATTTATGATTCCAAGTACAAACGTAAAATGCTTGATTTCTTCACCTGTTTTGCTTCTGTTCCTCTTGGCTATAACCATCCGAAAATGCTGAATGATGAGGTATTTAAACAGAATCTGCTGCAGGCAGCAATGGCCAATCCTTCAAACTCTGATGTGTATACGCAGCAATATGCACAATTTGTAAAAACCTTTGGCGAAATCGGAATCCCCTCATACCTGCCCCATGCATTTTTTATTGCCGGCGGCGGCCTGGCAATTGAAAATGCAATTAAGGTAGCTATGGACTGGAAGGTACAGAAGAACTTTGCCAAAGGGTATACAGAGGAAAAAGGTTTCAAGGTACTGCACTTTGAAAAAGCATTCCACGGCCGCACCGGCTATACCTTAAGCCTCACCAATACCTCTCCTGATAAAACCAAATGGTTTGCGAAATTTGACTGGCCAAGAATACCAGTGCCCACAGTACGGTTCCCTCTGGAGGGTGGTCATCTTGAAGAAGCTATCCGGACTGAGCAATTATCTATTGCCCAGGTGAAAGAAGCATTTGCCATGTATAAGGACGAGATCTGTGCAATTATCATTGAACCCATCCAGTCTGAAGGCGGAGACAACCATTTGCGTGAAGATTTTTTGATAAAGCTCCGGAGTATTGCCGATGAGCATGATGCATTTCTAATTTATGATGAGGTGCAGACAGGAGTTGGACTGACCGGCAAATTCTGGTGCCATCAGCACTATAGTGAAAAAGCAAGGCCAGACATTCTTGCCTTTGGTAAAAAGATGCAGGTATGCGGTATACTGGTTGGAGCTAAAGTAGACGAGATAGAGAAAAACGTATTTGCCGTTCCTTCAAGGATCAACTCTACCTGGGGCGGGAACCTGGTTGATATGGTTAGGGCCACCCAGATTCTTCAGATTGTGCAGGAAGATAATCTATGTGATAATGCCGCAGCAGTAGGTCAGTATCTGCAGAACGGGCTGAAGGCCTTATCTGAAAAGTATGACAAAATAGATAACTTAAGAGGTAAAGGCTTACTCTGCGCCTTTGACTTTCCTGATACGGCTATGCGCAATAGTTTTATTGAAAAGGGCATGCAGCACAATGTGATGTTTTTAGGATGTGGCAACCGCACTATCCGTTTTCGCCCGGCACTAATGATGGAGAAGAGCCATATTGACGAGGGCCTTGAGGTAATGCACAAAATAGTTAAAGACTTATAAATGAGAAACAAAAAGACGAATGCCTTTCTGATTATCCTGGTGCTGGTACTTGTAGCCTGGATGCTGAAGGGTGCATTTTTCCAACCAACGGCCGGAGACCTTAAAGCAGGCTTTACAGAAAGGGCAAAATATAGAAACGAAAACAATACCGGCCCGGTTCAGTATATTTTTGCAGTAACGGTAAAAGACAGCATCTGGAAGGAGATGGAAACTTATGGAAATTACAAACCACATCACAAAGGCGGCACCACAAGGGTTTATTATTTTATGGAAGGCAGCCCCGTACCGGCAACACTTACACCAGGAGCAGTAAACTTTGAAAGCACCTATAATACTTCCTGCATTGCTGTGTATGAGAAGACTGCAGTAGGTAATGTTATTGTAACCAGATACCCCTTTAAAAATTTATAACAGGCCCAGCGGAGTAATGTACATAACAACGCCGGATTTAGATTTCATTCCTCGATAAAGGAACAAGATCTAAATCCGGCGTTATTTTATGTCTGCCTGCTGATCGGCCGACAGCAGTATGTATTATTTAAGCAGTTCTGCCAGTTTAGCCTGAAGGGCTTCACCTCTCAGATTGGTTGCAGCGATTTTTCCAGTTGGATCAATCAGATAATTCTGTGGAATGCTGTTGATACCATATAAACGGGCAACTTCATTGTTCCAGAATTTCAGATCAGACACCTGTGTCCAGGCAAGGCCATCTTTAGCAATAGCAGCAAGCCAGGCATCTTTTTTACCAGGCTGATCTAAAGAAACACCTAATACGGTGAAACCTTTATCTTTAAATTTATTATAAGCCATTACTACATTTGGGTTTTCCTGACGACATGGTCCGCACCATGATGCCCAGAAATCTACCAATACATATTTACCTCTGAAACTTGACAGGGATACTGGCTTATCATTTACATCGTTCTGCGTAAATTCTGGTGCCATAACACCAACAGAAGTTTTACGCGCGGCCTCAATAGCTTTTGCAAATTCTGCTCCAGCCGGGGTTTCGCGAACGCGCGCAGACAATCCATTATATAATGGTTCTACTTTACTTACATCAATACCACCACCGGTAGTTTCCCGCAGGGCCAGTAAACTGAAATAGGAATCAGGGTTAGCCTTGATGTAAGAATTCTGCAATACTTCAAGTTCTCCAGAAACTTTTTCATACCTGTCCTGGATAGAAGTCATGAATGCTGCATCTTTTCTTTTTTCCTCTGAAGCGGCCTGATATTCGCCATTTATGGCATTCATCTTTTCTGTAGGCGCAGCAAGATATTTTGTGTACTTAGCTTTTTCGTCGTTAAGTGCCGATCCGGTAACCACAACATTTTTTACTGAATCTTTAGATGCCAGTGTAATGGTTGCGGGCTCCAGAAATACAACTATGTTATCTGCTGTGCGGCCCAGTTTTTTAAGGCCTTCGCCTTTATGATCAACAATAACCCTGGCCATTGTAGGACCTTCAACGTTACCTTTAAATACAAAAGCACCTTTATTGATCACAGCAGAATCTGTCATCTGTTTTCCGCCGGCAACATAATTAAGATATGCCTTTGCAGGTGCGTTAAGGGTGCCGATTTTTCCGTTAAGCGTATACTCTCCTTTTTGGGCAAATACCAGTGCCGGAGAAGATACCAGTAAGGTTATAAGCAATTTTTTCATTTCTTTTCAATTTTGTGGTAATTTAGAAAAATAACTGTTATTCTAAAAGAAGTAACAAAAATATCAGCATATACTTCCAATTATATATCTGTTTGTCCTGAAGTCCGGAGGCCGCTGTTTCGTTTTTTAACGCAGATTGAACAGACTATCTACGCCTACTAACTTTCTGGAAGTAAAACCTTCACCATAAGTTGCACCGATAGATTTGCCAAACTCACGCGCGCGACCGATCACACTCTCAAAAAATTCTGGTGAAGAAATATAAGTTTCCGGTTCATCCAGTTCGGGATTGAAAAACTGGGTTTTAAAGGCCTGGATGGATTTGACTTTTGTTTCTATATAAGGTGTGATATCGATAATCACATCTGGTTTGATATAGTGGTCTTGTATGTACTGTAGTACCAGACGCGGTCGCCATGCCTCCTGTTCTACACCATCCTGCTGTGTACTTATTTTAGAAAGACCTGATAAAAAACAAGCATCATTTGCAAGATCTCCGGCCCTGCCATGATCTGGGTGCCGGTCTTGCAGGGCGTTGCTCAGAACTATTTCCGGCTGATATTTACGGATCATCCTGATCACCTCCCGCTGGTGCGCTTCATCGTTTTTGAAAAAGGCATCTTTAAACCTCAGGTTTTCACGGGCATGGAGACCTAATATTACTGCAGAATCTGCCGCTTCTATATCACGTGTCTCTGCAGTACCCCTGGTACCTAATTCACCCCTGGTAAAATCTATTATGCCAACTTTTTTGCCTTCGGCAATATGCTTTAAAATTGTTCCTGAACATCCAAGTTCAGCATCATCCGGATGCACGGCTAAAACTAAAATATCTAATTTCATTTGTGTTTGTATACTATTATTGCTGTAGCACTATAAGAGCTGCTGTATTTTCTTTTTTATCCTGGGAGACAAGGGCTTGGTAAATGGATAAAAATAATCTACCACCCGGCCATCTTTATCAATCAGGTACTTATGAAAGTTCCATTTAGGTCTGGATGAAAACCTACCATTCAGGTTCTTGCTGCCTAAAAATTTATACAGCAGGGTTGCCTCAGGGCCCTTTACCACTGATTTGCCAAAGATCGGGAATTTCACTCCGTAATTAACCTCACAAAAGTCATTTATTGCAGTTCCCTCCAGGGGTTCCTGACCGCCGAAATCGTTAGAGGGAAAGCCAAGGATTTCAAAATCCTGATCAGTAAACTCATTTTTTAACTGTTGAAGTTCTTTTAGCTGAGGAGTCAATCCACAGGCAGAGGCTATATTGACAATCAGAACTACCTTACCTTTATAAACACTAAGGTCTTGGTCTTTACCACTGATGAGTCTGGCATGAAACTGATAAATGCTTTTAGATTTGTCTTCCATGTAATTGTTATTGCTGATAGAATCCGGAAGACTGGATAATGGATTCTATATCCCGTTCTTCTTCGGGATTATAAGTGCTTTTAAGATTGTGACCTACTACCCGGGCTACAGACTGGTATAAGAATGCTTTTACCCCACCCTGGGTCTCCTTAACGATTTGATAGGTAGTTCTGCCCACCTCACGGTCGATCAGTTTGGTTAAGATCTGCCCTTGTGTAATGGTAAGTTCCTTGATCTCTGTTTTAAACATCTGCTTAATTTCGGCATCGCATTGCTTAACCAGCTTCTTATGTTCCTTTTTATCTGTAGTTACAGCCAGATCACGCTCAAGCTGCTCATACCTGCGCTTTGCAAAAAGCGCATAGGGCATTACTTTTAATACGTTATATCGTAACCTGTTATATGCGGCACGATCGGCAGGCGTTTTAAAAATCCTGTCACCATGTATAACCACCTCATTCAGTGGTATCCATGGAATCATATCACCATTATCATTGGTAGAGGCTACCCTAATGGTATCATTTTTGCCTTTCGGAGGAAACTTATATGGCAGGGATTTTTCCTGTGCATTTAGCTTGCCTAAGGTAATAATGACAAATAACAGAATAAAAAACCTGCAAAATTTCATAAATTTATACTCCCACAAAGTTAAATTAAATTTAATACATTAGGTTTATAACTAAATCTAATATAGCCTTAAACGTTTGACTACCGATAATTATTACGAAAAAAATACAAATGAAGAACACCTTAGTAATTGATTTAGAAGCAGAAAAGCAAGAAATCCTGAAAAGATACCGCGCCCTCTTGCGCGCCTGTAAGCCTACGTTACAAAAAGGGGATAAGAAAGAGATCAGGAAGGCATTTGATATGGCCCTGGAAAGCCATAAAGATATGCGCAGGAAATCAGGTGAACCCTATATTTATCATCCTATAGCCGTGGCGCAGATCGCCGCCGAGGAAATTGGTCTGGGCACCACCTCTATAGTCTGTGCACTGCTGCATGATGTAGTGGAAGATACGGAGATTACACTGGAAGATATTGAAAGGGAATTTGGAAAGAAAACCGCCAAGATTATTGACGGATTAACTAAAATCTCGGGAGTATTTGATTACAACAGTTCGCTGCAGGCAGAGAACTTCAGAAAAATGCTGCTCACATTGGCCGACGATGTAAGGGTAATCCTGATCAAACTGGCAGACCGGCTGCATAACATGCGGACCATGGATTTTATGCCGAGGCATAAACAGCTGAAAATTGCTTCAGAAACTATTTACCTGTACGCTCCGCTTGCGCATCGTCTGGGTTTATATGCAATCAAATCAGAACTGGAAGATCTTTCCATGAAATATCTGGAGCCAGACACCTATAAGTTTATAGCCACCAAACTCAACGAGAAAAAAGCCGAACGCACGTTATTTGTAAAGCAGTTTGTAGACCCTATTGCGGAGATTCTTGCCGAACAGGGATTTGTGGCCAGTATTTATGGCAGACCTAAGTCTATCCATTCCATCTGGAATAAAATGAAGAAGAAAAATATCCCTTTCGAAGAGGTATATGATCTTTTTGCCATCAGGATTATCCTGGACAGTGCGCCTGAAAATGAAAAGGCAGAATGCTGGAAAGCGTATTCTATAGTTACCGATCTGTACCGCCCCAATCCCGACCGGCTGAGAGACTGGGTCTCCTCTCCTAAAGGAAATGGATATGAATCCTTACACACTACGGTAATGGGCCCGAAGGGACAGTGGGTAGAAGTGCAGATCCGCACCATGAGGATGAACGAAATTGCCGAAAAGGGATTTGCCGCACACTGGAAGTATAAGGAATCAAGCAATGATAATGGCCTTGACCAGTGGATTATGAAGGTACGTGAAATGCTGAACAACCCCGAGGCCAATGCCCTTGACTTCCTTGATGATTTTAAAATGAACCTCTTCTCTGATGAGATATTCATTTTCACCCCAAAAGGGGCATTGATACAATTGCCGCTGGGTGCAACAGCACTTGATTTTGCTTTTGAAATACACACCGATGTAGGGGCTAAATGTATTGGTGCCAAGGTAAACCATAAGCTTGTTCCGTTATCGTATAAACTGCAGAATGGCGACCAGGTAGAAATCATAACTTCAGGCAAACAGACGCCTAAAGAAGACTGGCTGAATATAGTGGTTACGGCCAAAGCCAAGTCTAAAATTAAGTCGTCACTAAAGGAAGAGAAAAGGAAAATTGCTGAAGAAGGAAAAGAAACCCTTGAGCGCAAACTCAAATCGCTGAAGATTACCTATAATACTGATAACCTGAATAAACTCAGTTATTTCTTTAAACTGGCTTCTACACAGGAGTTGTTTATTGCTGTGGCCAATGGTAAAATAGAATTAAAAGATCTTAAAGAATATGTTGCCAGCGAGAAAGAAATAGAGAACAAAGGTACCCAAAACGACGGACAGCAGATTGAAGCCTTGCTGAACAGGGTTAAAGGACCCGAATCTGATATACTGCTGATTGGTGAAGACCTGCAGAAAATAGATTATAACCTTGCGGCCTGCTGCAACCCGATACCTGGAGATGATGTTTTTGGATTTGTAACGGTAAGTGAAGGGATTAAAATCCACCGTACCAATTGTCCGAATGCAGCGCAGCTGATGGCCAATTATGGTTACCGGATTGTGAAAGCCAAATGGAACAAACAGCAGGAGCTGACTTTCCTTACCGGCCTTCATATTGTAGGAATTGATGATGTTGGTCTGATTAATAACATAACCAAAGTTATTTCAGGAGATTTTAAAGTAAACATGCGCTCCATAACAGTAGATACGGATAATGGAATTTTTGATGGCTCGATTATGATCTTTGTAAACGATAAGGAACACCTGGATAACCTGATCAAAAACCTTTTGCAGGTGAAAGGTGTAACCGGTGTTACCCGTTTTGACGCCTAAAAAATTCAATAAATCGTAGAGTTATATATAAAAATTGATACCTTTGAAAGGAGTTTTAAAACTATGTCTACAAACCATAACAGCGAGTTAGTTAGAAAAATATTTGAAGCCTATCTCGAAAATAAAAGTCTTAGAAAAACGCCTGAGCGTTTCGCTATCCTTGAAGAAATCTACTCAAGAGACGACCACTTCGATGTAGAGACGCTCTATATCCATATGAAAAACCAGAAATACAGGGTTAGCAGGGCTACGGTGTACAATACACTGGAACTGCTGGTTTCCTGCGACCTGGTTACCAAACACCAGTTTGGAAAAAATATGGCTCAGTTTGAAAAATCTTATGGTTACCACCAGCATGATCACATTATTTGTATTGACTGCGGAAAGGTTGTTGAATTTTGTGATCCACGCATACACCAAATTCAATCTATGGTGGGCGACCTGCTGAAATTTGACATCAAACACCACTCTTTGAATTTATATGGTACCTGCTTTGACTGCTCGGCCAAAGCCACCATCAAACAAAAAGAGGACATTAAACATGCTAGTTAATACAATACAATTATAATCTTTCTTTAAATAAAAATAATGACGCAAGTAGACGTGCTTCTAGGCCTGCAATGGGGCGATGAGGGCAAAGGAAAAATTGTTGACGTTCTCTGTCCGCAATATGATTTGATAGCTCGTTTTCAAGGCGGACCGAATGCCGGCCACACCTTAGAGTTTGATGGCAAAAAGTTTGTTCTGAATACCATTCCTTCTGGTATTTTTAATGAAAAAACTATGAATCTGATTGGTAATGGTGTGGTAATAGATCCCATCATTTTAAAAAGAGAATTAGATAACCTTAAAACTGCAGGACATGATCCGATTGCCAATGGCAAACTGGTTATTGCACGTAAAGCACACCTTATCCTGCCAACTCATCAGCTGCTTGATGCTGCAAATGAGCAGAAAATGGGTAAAGACAAAATCGGATCTACTCTGAAGGGAATTGGACCTACGTATATGGATAAAACCGGCCGTAATGGTTTACGTGTAGGTGATACTACCCTTCCAGACTTTAAAGAGCGTTACAATAAACTGGTAACCAAACATAAGGAGCTGCTATCGCACTATAACTTTGAGTATGATCTGGGAGAAAAGGAAGCTGCATTCTTTGAAGCGGTTGAATTCCTGAAAACCATCCCTCATGTTGACAGTGAGCACTTTGTAAATGGCTTCCTGAAAGAAGGCAAGAAAGTTCTTGCTGAAGGAGCACAGGGTACCTTACTGGATATTGATTTTGGTTCTTATCCCTTTGTTACTTCTTCCAATACCACTACTGCAGGTGCATGTACTGGTTTAGGTATTGCCCCAAACAGGATTGGAAGTGTAGTAGGAATTTTTAAGGCATACTGTACCCGTGTGGGCAGTGGTCCTTTCCCTACTGAACTTGAAGATGAAGTAGGTGAAAATCTTCGCCAGGTAGGACATGAATTTGGTGCCACTACCGGCAGGCCACGCAGATGCGGATGGATAGACCTTCCTGCATTGAAATATGCAATTATGCTGAACGGTGTAACCGAAATGGTAATGACTAAAGCTGATGTTTTAAGCGGCTTTGATACCATTTACGCCTGCACGCATTATGAGCACAATGGTGAAACGATTGACTATATGCCATATGATATCATCACCATCAAACCTACACCGGTTTTAAAAGCTATTGAAGGCTGGAAAACTGATATCACTAAAATTACTGAGATCAGTGAAATTCCTGTTGAGCTGACTGATTATATCGCTTTCCTGGAAAAGGAATTGGGCGTACCTGTTAAGTACCTTTCAGTAGGTCCGGACAGGGTTCAGACACTTATCCTTAACTAAGTACAGCAATTATATAGAAAGGCGGCCTTGTGCCGCCTTTTTCATTCCATAGAATTCCATCTAAAAATGACTACAGAGGAATTAACCGTATTTAAACAAAAGGCCCTACAATGGGCGGGACAGTATGAGGTATGCTGCTGTTTCGACTCGAATGGTTATGCAGATCCTTATTCAAAATATGACTTCCTGTTGGCTGCAGGAGAACAGAGCGCTGTAAAAGCAGCTACAGGCTCGGCATTTGAAGCCCTAAGGGTATTTCAGGAACGTAAAGCGGAATGGATGTTCGGTTTATTCTCTTACGACCTGAAAAATGAACTGGAGGCATTACCATCTGCCAAAGCCGACCTGCTGCAGTTTCCTGATCTGTACTTCTTTGTACCTGAATATCTTATTGCTGTAAAAAATGGTACCGTAGAAATTATTTATGGTCCGCCGGGCCTGATTGAGGATATACATAACTGGCAGCTGCAGTCAGTCACTACATCGAATTCTGTGCTGATACAGGCTAAATTAGATAAGGCAGCTTATGTTGCAAAGGTAGAAGAACTGAGGCGGCATATCCTGGAGGGTGATATCTATGAAATAAACTTCTGTCAGGAATTCTTTGCTGAGAATGCCAGGATTGATCCGTACCAGGTATACCAAAAACTTAACCGATTATCTCCAACCCCTTTCTCGGGCTATTTTAAAATAAGAGACAAATATATCCTCTCAGCCAGTCCCGAAAGGTTCTTATGTAAACGCGGAAATAAACTTTATTCACAACCAATCAAGGGAACAGCCAGGCGCAGTACCTTACCGCAAGAAGATCTGGAAATCAGGCTTGCTTTGCAGAATAGTGCAAAAGAGCAGGCAGAAAATGTGATGATTGTTGACCTGGTACGAAATGACCTGACCCGATGTGCTGTACCTGGTACTGTTAAAGTAGAAGAGCTTTTTGGTATCTACAGTTTTCCACAGGTGCACCAGATGATATCCACCGTCAGCTGTGAGCTGAATCCGGATATAAATTTAGCAGATGCCATCCGTTACTGCTTCCCGATGGGTTCCATGACGGGAGCACCAAAGGTGCGTGCCATGCAGCTGATTGATGAAATTGAGTTGAGTAAAAGGGGAATCTATTCTGGTGCATTCGGATACTTCAGTCCGGATGGGGATTTTGATTTCAACGTAGTTATCCGTAGTATTCTGTACAACGAAAATTCCGGTTACCTGTCGTTCCAGGTAGGAGGAGCTATTACCTATGCCTCATCGGCAGAAGCCGAATATGAAGAATGTTTACTAAAGGCTTCGGCTATAGTAAGGACCCTTAAAAACTAGTCTTTAAAATCACACCATCCCTATCAGCAAAAATCCCTTTCCCGATAGCCTGTTTTGTTATGAAGCAGGCTACCAGGAAAGGGATATAATTGTATAAATTAAAGTATTATTTAATCGGCTTGCCCGAGGTAGAGTTAAAATACCTCATTGCTTCTGGCAGATCTTTTTGTATTTGTGCTATCCTTGTAGCATCTGCAGGGTGGGTACTGAAAAATTCAGCAGGTTTCTGAGAACCTTCACTCGCTGCAGCCATCCGCTGCCAGAAATTCACAGCATTAGAAGGATTGTAGCCGGCCATAGACATAAAGATCAGGCCCAGGTGGTCTGCCTCAAGTTCCTGCGTACGTGAATTTGGAAGAAGGTAAAAGCCCTGAGCACCAATACCATAAACCTGGTTCAATACATTTTGAGTGGTGGCAGATTTGTTGCCTGCAGCGGCACCGATCAGACTGCCTACTCCCTGTGCAACAGCGGCTTTAGAAGCACGTTCTGAAGAGTGCTGCGCCACAGCATGAGCAATTTCATGGCCCATTACAGTTGCCAGGCCTGCATCATCTTTAGATACCGGCAAAATTCCTGAATAAACTGCTACTTTACCACCAGGCATACACCATGCATTCACTTCCTTGCTGTCAATCAGGTTAAATTCCCAGTTGAAGCCCTGGATCTGCGCTGCATACCCGTTTGCATTCATATACTGTGTTACTGCAGCTGCAATTTTTTGTCCGATACGTTTTACACGCTGGGCATCAGCAGTATTTAAAATCTTAGTCTGAGGGTCTTTTAACAGTGTTGTATAACTTTGTGCAGCGGCAGTCTGCATTTCGGTTTCACTTACAAAACTTATTCTGTTTCTCCCAGATAGTGGAACAGTTGAACATGAGTAGCTAATCAGGATTACCGCAGCAAGTCCCGACAATGTTAGTTTTTTCATTAGTTAATTAGTTAGTTTTTCTTTTAAACAGATAAACTTTTGATTCTTTGCCTTTGAGTAAACGTTCCAGGTTTTTCTGATGCGTAACCAGGATCAATATACAAACAACCATTCCATATAAAACTTCAGATTTGATAGTGGAATGAAGCAGGAAGACGATGCCAAGGGGAAAAGTAAACCCTGCGCAGATTGAACTAAGTGAAACGTATTTAGTTACCACCAGTACGACTACAAAGACAAGAACACAAAGCATAGCTGCCGGAAAGTTAACTGCCAAAATCATTCCAAAAAGTGTGGCAACACCTTTTCCGCCGCGGAAACCCGCAAAAATAGGGAACAGATGCCCCATCACCGCAGTAACGCCCAGAGCCAGTTCATAATTTACAAATTGTGCAGAATGATGCGGGCCCGTTACAGAAAGACCTATAAAATAGGCAAGTTTGGTAGCAGTATAGCCTTTGGCAATATCAATAGTCATTACCGCCATGCCAGCTTTCTTGCCTAATACCCTGAAAGTATTGGTGGCGCCGGCATTACCGCTGCCATATTCTCTTACATCGATACCATAAAAAGCCTGACCAATCCATACCGCCGTGGGAATAGACCCGCACAGATATGCTATAATAACAGCAGAGATAGAATAGATAGATATCATACCTTAATAGGCTTTTAAACTCATGTCTAAACTTTTCACCGAATGTGTCAGCGCACCCATAGATATAAAATCAACGCCACAAGCTGCGTATTCCGTAATGTTATCTTCGGTAATACCGCCAGAGGCTTCGGTAGTATATTGGTGATCAATCTGTTTAACGGCCTCCCGGAGGTCTGCAAAGCTAAAGTTATCCAGCATAATGCGGTTAACCCTGCCTTGAGCCAGTACCTGAGCCAGCTCGTCTAGATTTCTTACTTCTATCTCAATTTCCAGTTGTTTATTTTGATCAGAAAGATAAGCATTGGCTGCAGCAATGGCATTGGAAATACCGCCTGCATAATCTACATGGTTATCTTTGATTAATATCATATCATATAATCCTATCCTATGATTTACACCTCCGCCAATACGAACCGCCCATTTTTCCAGGTACCGTAATCCCGGGGTTGTTTTCCGCGTATCAAGCAATTGGGTATCATATCCCTGCAACAAGTTAACAATGCGGTTTGTTTTGGTAGCAATACCACTCATGCGCTGCATACAGTTCAGCACCAGGCGTTCTGCCAGCAAGATAGCATGAGAACTTCCAGATACGGTGAAAGCTACGTCGCCATAGCTAACATGTTCAGCATCATTAATGAATACTTCTATTTCCAATGTTGGGTCTACCTGGTTAAAGATCTCAAGGGCCAGTTCAACCCCTGCCAGTACTCCCTCTTCCTTCACCAATAATTTAGCCTTTCCAACAGCTCCCGCCGGTATGGTGGAGAGTGAGGTATGATCGCCATCGCCAAGATCCTCGGCTATAGCATTTTTTATAAACAGGTCTATTAATTTCTTATCCAAAACAAGTATTTTAGATCAAAAATAGCATTTTTACAGAAATTTGCGTTATTATTTATCTGGCTCGATTCTTAATTCAGTAATCGAAAAAGCATTGGCCGTCTTTTTCAGGGTAATAGATACACGAAATTTTCCGCTTTTTGTAGTGAGTGACAGGATTCCAAAACGGTAGTTAGGATTGGTATTGATGAGATGCACTACTGTAGAGTTTGTAGGAACCGTTTTAGTAAAAAATTCTCGCAATATTTGCTCTGCCTGTGCTTTTGAGTATACGTCTTCTTCATCATTTACCGTCAGTTCTACGGAGGGAGAGAAGTTTTTTCCAATTTCCCGGGAATTAGAAGATTTAAATAAAGTCGACAAAGTATCAACAATATCGGTCTGAAACGCTACAGGATGCAGTATTTGAACCAATACAATCAATGCCGGAAATAAAGATCTGATCATATTCTAAAGGTAACAATTTTTCTGCACACAAATGATGCCACAGATAGATCATAAAATACAAATAGATTAGCCGCGAAAGTTCAATAGACTTATATTTGCCTAGGCTTTATTAACCTTGAAACATCAATTCTATTCAAATGAACAATAAAAAAGTGATGCTCCTCATTCTTGATGGATGGGGTTACGGAAAACAAGATAATTCAGATGCAGCTTATGCGGCCAATACGCCCTTCTTTGATTCTTTATTAAAGAAGTATCCAAACTCCAAACTGGAAGCTTCTGGCGAGGCAGTAGGCTTGCCGGCCGGGCAGATGGGCAACTCTGAAGTTGGACACATGAACCTGGGTGCCGGAAGAGTGGTTTACCAGGAACTTGGAAGAATTAACAAGGCAATTAGCGACGGCTCTATAAAAACGAACCAAACACTGGCTGAAGCTTTAAGCTATGCCAAAACAAATAATAAAGCTGTACACTTCATCGGACTGGTTTCTGACGGAGGTGTCCATGCACATATCAACCACCTGAAGGGCCTTTGTGATGTGGCTAAAGAGGAAGGACTTACAAATGTATTTATCCACGCCTTTCTAGACGGAAGGGATACTGATCCTAACTCCGGTTTAGGTTTTATCAAAGATTTAGATCAGCACCTGAAACAATCTACCGGTAAAATTGCCAGTTTGATTGGCCGTTATTATGCCATGGACAGAGACTCCCGCTGGGAACGTGTGAAGCAGGCTTATGACCTTCTTACCAATGGCATTGGTGAACATACCCAGGATCCATTTGCCGCAATTGAAAAATCTTATGCAGACGGTATTACAGATGAGTTTATCAAACCAATTGTAGTTACTGGAAACGATGATAAACCGGTGGCTATTATCCAGCCAGATGATGTGGTGATCTGTTTCAATTACAGAACAGACAGGGGCAGGGAAATTACGGCTACACTGACCCAGAATGAATATCCTGAATTTCATATGAAGCCATTGCCATTGTATTATGTAACGATGACAACTTACGATGAAAACTTTAAGGATGTCAAAGTGATCTTTACTAAAGATGATCTTACAGAAACATTAGGCGAGGTACTGGAAAAAAACCATAAAAATCAGATCCGCATAGCTGAAACTGAAAAGTATCCGCATGTAACCTTCTTCTTTTCAGGCGGCAGGGAGCAGGTTTTTGAAAATGAAAAAAGAATTATGGTTCCTTCTCCGAAGGTTGCTACTTACGACCTGCAGCCAGAAATGAGCGCACAGGGAATTACTGATGCCATTGTAAAGGAACTGGAAGCAGGATGGGCAGATTTTATTTGTCTGAATTTTGCCAATCCTGACATGGTTGGCCACACTGGTGTTTTTGATGCCGTAGTAAAAGCTGTGGAAACCGCAGACCGTTGTGCCGAAGCAGTTGTAACAAAAGGACTTGAAAATGGGTATTCATTTATCATCCTTGCAGATCATGGTAACTCTGAGTATATGGTAAACAATGACGGATCTGTAAACACTGCCCATACCACCAACCTAGTGCCATGCATTCTGGTAGGAACTGAATATACTGCAATTGCCGATGGTAAACTGGGCGATGTTGCACCTACCATACTTAAGATAATGGGAATTGAGAAGCCAGAAATTATGACCGGAAACTATTTGGTATAATGAGGTTTTCAACTCTCCTACTCATATTTTTTTTAGGGGCCTGTAATACGGCCCCTAAAAATAACGCAGTAACTACCCGGCAATACTTTGATCTGAAGGGTTATGTCAGCGCGGCAGCACAGCGTTTAAACCAGCTTAATCCGCAGATAGATAAAACGGTTACGATCAATCAATCAGCCGAACACAAAAAACTGAAAATTACAGACTGGCAAAAAGAGCTCTCTGTTATTACAGATGCAGATATCAATAAATCTGCCTGGCAGGGGCTGTTCAGTATCCGCAAAAATCAGAACAGCATCAGCTATATTTCTGATAATGACAAGGTACCGGTTAAATCGCTAACCGTAAAATATAAAAACGGGAAGCCTGAGGGTGTTGAAATATTGATGGAAACCACTAATCTCCTTTATACTTCCAGAGACATCCTTACATTTTACCCAGACAGTATTTATCAGGTTAGAAAAACCCAGAAGATTAAACTGTTGAATAAAAAGGAATATCAGGTAGAACTACGGTTGCCGCGGATATAGACACATTGGGCAGGTATCCCTGCCCATAATGATCAGCAGATGCTATTTTAAGCTTGTAATCTGCGCTTTGACGTAGTCAATTAATGATATAATATCTTTTCTCAATGGCTGTACTACCAATACCTTTTGAAAATCTGATATAGAATTATTGAACAGTGCAATACAGGCATCCTTATCCAGTCTTTTCTTGATCTTATAAGATTTATAAATTGCATAATCCTTATAAGCCAGACCCCTGTTTTGAAGCAGCTGTGTATCTTCCTCACCATTAATTTCTATGGCTTTGGTAAAGTCTTTAATAGCAGAAAGGTAAAAGTTCTCACGCATCTGGTTTAAAGATTCTTTCGGATCGTTGGCTACGTTCTGTCTGGCTTTACCACGATAGTAGTAAGCAGAATAGTCTGATGGTTTGATTACTACAAGCCTGCTGTAAGTTTCTATGGAACTCTCAAAGTTGCCACACTGAAAATAAGAATAGCCCAGCATTTTTAATATGCTTGGATTATTTGGACTTTTAGAATCGGCTTTTTCTAACTGGGCAACGGCTCCTTTGTAATCGCCTTTCATCATTGCCTGCATCCCTAATTTATCATAATTGCCTTGCTGAGCATAAACAGTATGTACGGACACAACTAATAAGAGGACGAGCGCTTTTTTAATATAATTCATCAAATTCTATTTAATAAAGAATAAAGATATAAAATGATTAGTACAGATGCTAAATATTCTACCCCATTTCTAAATATAGCTAAACGCTGATAGTTATCGAATATGATAATTATTCCAATATATATTTTAGTTCTGCCTTTTTAACAGACAAAAGACGATATTGGCTATTTGGCACATATGTTGAAAACATAGCGAGTTATATATAATTAATAATTTATAAACGTCATACTGCCAGATTGTCGTTTTTTATTTAGAAAGGCCTGTTTAATGAGTATAAAAGATCAGTTTGATTTTGGCAATGCACTACCCATCATAAATGAAGATACGGAATTTTTCCCATTAATGTCGCAACAGGATGAGGATGAAATGAATAATGAGGAAACACCTGAGGTATTGGCCATTCTTCCATTAAGGAATACTGTTCTATTTCCAGGTGTTGTAATTCCCATTACCGTAGGAAGAGATAAATCTATAAAGCTCATCAAAGAAGCATACAAAGGTGATAGGATCATCGGGGTGGTTTCACAGCTGGACGTATCAATTGAAGACCCTACCTTTGAACAGCTGAATAAAGTTGGTACAGTAGCACAGATTGTTAAGATGCTGCAGATGCCTGATGGTAACACTACAGTGATTATACAGGGTAAGCAGCGTTTCCGCTTAATTGAAGAAGTGCAGTCTGAGCCTTATATCAAAGTCACGATCAGCAAGTTTAATGAAGTTAAACTTAAGAAAACTGACAAAGAGTTTAAAGCCATGGTGGCATCAATCCGGGAAATGTCATCTCAGATTATACAGCTGTCTCCAAATATCCCAAGCGAGGCCGCAATGGCCCTTAAAAACATTGAAAGCACCTCCTTTTTGATCAATTTCATCTCATCAAATATGAATGCGGATGTGAAGGACAAACAGAAAATGCTGGAGATGGATAATCTTAGGCAAAGGGCCATGATGGTGATGGAGCTGCTTACCGTAGAACTGCAGATGCTGGAATTAAAAAACCACATCCAGAGTAAGGTACGTACAGATCTTGATAAGCAGCAAAGGGATTATTTCCTGAACCAGCAGCTAAAAACTATACAGGAAGAACTGGGCGGCACATCATCTGATCAGGAATATGAAGCACTGGAATCCCGTGCAAAAAAGAAAAAATGGTCTCTACAGGTAAAGGAGCATTTTAATAAAGAACTGGAAAAACTGGGCCGTATGAACCCTGCAGCACCTGATTATTCAGTACAGATCAACTACCTTGAACTGCTGCTCGATCTTCCATGGAATGATTTCACAAAGGATAATTTTGACTTAAAGCGTGCACAGCGTGTTCTTGACAAAGACCATTTCGGTCTGGAGAAAGTTAAGCAGCGTATTATTGAATATCTGGCAGTGCTGAAGCTGAAGCGTGATATGAAAGCACCTATCATTTGTCTGGTAGGCCCTCCGGGAGTAGGAAAGACTTCGCTGGGTAAATCAATTGCAAAAGCCCTTAACCGTAAATATGTACGTATGGCACTTGGTGGCATCAGAGATGAAGCCGAAATTAGGGGTCACCGGAAAACATATATTGGTGCCATGCCGGGACGCATTATCCAGTCTATAAAAAAGGCTGGTGCAGCAAATCCGGTATTTGTGCTTGACGAAATTGATAAAGTAGGTGCTGATCACCGCGGAGATCCGTCTTCTGCCCTGCTTGAAGTTCTTGATCCGGAACAAAACAATGCTTTTAATGATCACTATGTGGAAACCGACTATGATCTGTCTAACGTATTGTTTATTGCTACCGCAAATTCATTAAGCACTATACAGCCGGCATTGCTGGACCGTATGGAAATTATTGAAGTTAACGGCTATACTATTGAGGAAAAGATAGAAATAGCGAAAAAGTACCTGCTTCCTAAACAAAAGGAACAACATGGCATCAAGACTAAGGATATAGTATTAAAGTCTTCACTGGTAGAAAAGGTTATCGAAGACTATACCCGTGAGTCTGGTGTACGTGGACTGGAAAAAAAGATCGGTTCACTTGTTCGTGGGGTAGCTACCAAGATTGCCATGGAAGAAGCTTATGAGCCTTTACTAACCAATGAAGATGTAGAGCGTATTCTGGGTGCTCCTATTTACGATAAAGATCTGTATGAAGGCAACGAAGTGGCCGGTGTAGTAACAGGGTTGGCATGGACACAGGTTGGTGGGGATATACTTTTCATAGAAGCAAGTCTTAGTCCGGGTAAAGGAAAGCTTACCCTGACGGGAAACCTTGGTGATGTAATGAAAGAATCGGCCGTGATCGCACTGGCTTACTTAAGATCACATGCCGCTGCATTCAATATAGATAATCAGCTTTTTGACCTTTGGGATGTGCATGTGCATGTGCCCGCGGGTGCTACGCCTAAAGATGGCCCATCGGCAGGTATTACCATGTTAACGGCGTTAACATCTGCTTTTACACAGCGTAAAGTTAAATCTAACCTGGCAATGACAGGCGAAATTACCTTACGGGGTAAGGTGTTGCCGGTTGGAGGTATAAAAGAGAAAATCCTGGCAGCTAAAAGAGCCAATATAAAGGATATTATCTTGTGTAAATCAAATCGCAAAGATATACTGGAAATTAAAGAGAGCTATATTAAAGACCTTAATTTCCATTATGTAACAGAAATGAAAGAAGTAGTAGACCTGGCCTTGACCCCTGATAAGGTGAAAGACCCGCAGGATCTTAGCATTAAAGTAAAAGCCGCGTTAAACTAATTGCGCAATAACATATTAAATAATACCTTTAAAGCTCCGGAACAACCGGGGCTTTTTTTGAATCTACATGAAATACATCAGGCTTTCAATCCTACTACTTTTTGTTCTCTCTGCTGCCGCAGTACATTCCCAAACCTATAAAAACGAATTTGGCTTTAAGAGTGATAACGATTCTTATCTTGGGCAGGGCTCTGACCGTTATTATACAAACGGCTTGTTTATAAACTTCCGCCATGCCTTTGATCAGCAGAAATTAAAAGAAGGGCTGGAAAAGAAAACTTATGAGATTACCGCAGGACAGAAAATGTTTAATCCGTATTCGGGTTATGCACCAGACCCCGCACGTCAGGACCGCCCTTTTGCAGGCTACCTTTTTGCTGAAGGTGCTATGAGCTGGCTCTATAGCAATGAAAGCATTATAAAAACCAGTGTACAGATTGGTACAACTGGTAAAAACTCACTTGCTGAAGCCGGACAGAAATTATTACACCGGACGTTTGGCTTTTATGATACAGGCGGGTGGCAGTACCAGATAAAAAATGAACTTACCTTAAACCTCTCGGCACAATATACCAGACTCCTGGCACGTGTGGCAGATAATGCTATAGACCTTTCATTTGAAGGTTATGCTAACCTGGGAACTACATTTAATGGCGCTGGTGCCGGAATATTATTCAGGACGGGGAGTCTGAACCAGCTGTTCAATTCTACCTATACGAATGCGGTTATTGGAAACAATGCAAAAACCAAAGCCCTTGTAAAAAGGGAAATCTTCTTGTATGCTAAACCTCAGCTGAATGTGGTTGCCTATGATGCCACTATACAGGGAAGCCTGTTCAATAACGACAGTCCGGTAACCTTTAACCAGAAGCCTCTGGTGTTTGCACAGCAACTGGGTGTAAACTACAGTTCTCAAAGGTTTACCATAGACTATGGAATGATCTTCAAAACCAAAGAAATCAAAAGCACCGCCCGCGCGCATCAATGGGGAACAATCAGTATGTTTTACCGGTTTAATTAAGCCAAATTGCTGATTTGAAAAGCGGTAATATAACTGCTGCTGTTAATAATCTACTGAAGGCCTTTTGCGGCCTTCTTTTTTTTGCGATAAGGATTGTTTGTCGCTCTTCCTTTTTAAAAGCACACTTTTTGGTGTACGGCTGGGTTTCCTGATTTTATCGATATGTAAGGCTTCATTTAACAATCGGATCAGCTTCTCAATACTACGTTCCTTATTAACAAGCTGGCTCCTGTCTTCCTGTGAAACAACATGAAGATTACCCTCCTGGTCTAATTTGTTTGCCAGTCTAACCTGCAGCAATGCCTTCTCATCAGCAGAGAAAAATTCTGCAGTATTAATATTCAGGATCAGCTCCACCTTACTCGAAACCTTATTTACATTCTGGCCTCCCTTTCCGCCGCTGCGGGAAGTCTTAAATAACAGGGATTTTAGCAGTAATGGCTTATCAGGTATCATCTGGCAAAAATAATTCTTTTCACAGATTAAATATACAATTACTGCAATCAATACATAAATCATTATACTGCACTTCCAGAAATGCCCTAAAAGACTAACTTTGCAACATATGAGAAAGAATCTGGTTGTTGCGATTGATGGTTATTCTTCCTGTGGTAAAAGTACTTTGGCAAAAGCACTTGCTAAAAAATTAGGTTTTATCTATATAGACAGCGGTGCCATGTACCGGGCCGTGACCTTATTTTTCATCCGCAACCAGGTTGACATGACCAATCATGACACCATTGTTGACGCCTTGCAGCATATTGAACTCAATTTCCACTCCAGGGATTATGAATCTCATATCACCCTGAACGGCGAGGAAGTTTCTGAAGAGATCAGGCGCATGCCCGTTTCGGAACAGGTAAGTGCGGTATCTGCCATTAAAGAGGTACGTACAGAAATGGTAAGGCAGCAGCAGCGAATGGGCAGGTCTAAAAACATTGTGATGGATGGCCGCGATATAGGTACGGCAGTTTTCCAGGATGCACAGGTTAAACTCTTTATGACGGCCGATCCTAAGATCAGGGCAGAAAGAAGATACAAGGAATTACAAAGCAAAGGTGATACAGAAACCTCACTGGAAGATGTATTTGAAAATCTTGCTCACCGCGACTATGCAGATACCACCCGTAAAGAAAGTCCGCTTGTACGTGCAGAAGATGCGATCATCCTTGACAACACAGATATCACACCTGATGAGCAGCTGGAATTTGCCTTAAATAAAGTAAAGCCTTTCCTTCCTCAGCTGGCATAATTATCGGTTTAGCCAGACATTACGGTCAGGATTCAGCAGAAAAACGTACAAGCAGTTCAAAATCAACAACATTTATCAAAAAATTCTTTCATTAAATATATTAATTTCTATCTTTGCAATCCCTCAAGGGAAAAAGGAGATTAAATGATTAATGGCAAAAAAACAAGTAGCAGAAAAAGAATTATTGGCTAAAAAAGCCGAATTACAAGGTGCAGACGCCCGTCTGACTGAAAAAGAAACAATTGAGTCTGAAGCAGATTCATTGTCGATCGAGCAGATCAAATCATCACTGGCAACACCAGATCAAGACTTTGACTGGGATGCTGACGATAAAGCGTTCGGAAAATACTCTGACGAAGACCGTAAAAAGTTTGAAGACATGTATACCGACACTTTCAATCAAATCAACCAAGGTGAAATCATTAGCGGTATTGTTGTATCAATCAACAACAAAGACGTAGTATTAAACGTAGGATTTAAATCTGACGGTTTAGTATCAACTTCTGAGTTCCGTGATACACCAGATTTGAAAATCGGTGACACAGTTGATGTATTTGTTGAAGCTCCGGAAGATGCAAATGGTCAATTGATCTTATCTCGTAAAAGAGCTAAAACTCAAAGATCATGGGAATCTATCAATGAAGCCCTTGACAATGACAGAATCATCAACGGATTTGTTAAAAGCCGTACTAAAGGTGGTCTTATTGTTGACATCATGGGTGTTGAAGCATTCTTACCTGGTTCTCAGATCGATATCAAACCGATCCGTGATTACGATGTTTATGTAGGTAAAACAATGGAATTCAAAGTTGTGAAAATCAACCACGAATTTAAAAACGTTGTAGTATCGCACAAAATCTTAATCGAAGACGATTTAGAGTCGCAAAAAGTTGAGATCGTATCTAAACTTGAAAAAGGTCAGGTACTTGAAGGTACTGTTAAAAACATTACAGACTTCGGTGTATTCATCGATTTAGGTGGTGTTGACGGTTTACTTCACATTACTGATATTTCTTGGGGCCGCATAGAGCATCCAAAAGAAGTATTAAGCTTAGACGAGAAAATCAATGTAGTTGTTCTTGACTTTGATGACGAGAAAAAACGTATTGCATTAGGCTTGAAACAATTAACTCCACACCCTTGGGAAAGTTTAGATACTAACCTTGTAGTTGGATCTAAAGTTAAAGGTAAAATCGTTACTGTAGCTGATTACGGTGCATTCTTAGAAATCATTCCTGGAGTTGAAGGTTTAATCCACGTTTCAGAAATGTCTTGGTCACAAAACTTACGCAGTCCTCAGGAATTCTTGAAAGTTGGCGATGAAATCGAAGCTGAAGTATTAACTTTAGACAGAGACGAACGCAAAATGAGCTTAGGTATTAAGCAATTAACTCAGGATCCTTGGCAAAATGTTGCTGAAAGATATCCTATCGGAAGCAAACATACTGCAGTAGTTAAAAACATGACTAACTTCGGAGTATTCGTTGAAATTGAAGAAGGTATTGATGGTTTAATCCATATCTCTGATCTTTCATGGTCTAAAAAAGTTAACCACCCTAACGAATTCACTAAAGTTGGTGATACATTAGACGTAGTTGTTTTAGAATTAGACGTTGATAGCCGTAAATTAAGCTTAGGTCATAAACAATTAGAAGAAAACCCTTGGGATACTTTTGAAACTATCTTCACGTTAGATTCAATCCACCAGGGAACTGTTGTTAAAGTAACTGATAAAGGTGCTGTTATTGCTTTACCATATGGTGTAGAAGGATTTGTTCCAACTAAACACATGGCTAAAGAAGACGGTTCAACTATCAAAGCTGAAGAAACTAATGATTTCAAAATCATTGAGTTTAACAAAGATGCTAAACGTATCGTTGTTTCTCATGCCCGTATCTGGGAAGAGGCTAAAGCTGAAGTTGCTGCTGAAGAAAGAGCTACTAAGAAAAAAGATGCCAAAGCTTCAAGCAATGCAGTTAAAAAAGTTAAAGATTCAGTTGAGAAATCAACTCTTGGTGATCTAGGTGTTCTTGCACAATTGAAAGAGCAAATGGAAGGCGAAGAAAGCAAAAACAAAGCTAAATAATCTTAAA
>Ga0308164_10000206_pt1 | contig 140554 bp, 110 predicted proteins | sample PhyTR2_FD_201031 | JGI IMG/M metagenome (GOLD analysis project Ga0308164, IMG submission 201031) | Phyllosphere microbial communities from UC Gill Tract Community Farm, Albany, California, United States - DLSLT.R2 | ecosystem: Host-associated > Plants > Phyllosphere > Unclassified | place...
AGGTCGGTGCCGGTTCCGAAGTCGAGATGAAAGAGAAGAAAGCCCGCGTTGAAGACGCCCTGCACGCAACCCGCGCAGCCGTTGAAGAAGGCGTGGTACCTGGCGGTGGCGTGGCACTGGTTCGCTCGCTGCAGGCTATCGAAGGTCTGAAAGGCGACAACGCTGATCAGGACGTCGGTATCGCTCTGCTGCGTCGTGCAGTCGAAGCGCCTCTGCGCCAGATCGTCGCCAACTCCGGTGACGAGCCAAGCGTTGTTGTCGACAAGGTCAAGCAGGGTTCGGGTAACTACGGTTACAACGCTGCTTCCGGCGAATACGGCGACATGATCGAAATGGGTATCCTTGACCCGGCCAAGGTGACTCGCTCTGCTCTGCAGGCGGCGTCCTCCATCGCCAGCTTGATGATCACCACCGAAGCGATGATCGCTGACGTGCCTGACGACAAGCCAGCAGGCGGCGGCATGCCGGACATGGGCGGCATGGGTGGTATGGGCGGCATGATGTAAGCCAGCTTTACCCCCAGCGTTACACCCATAAAAAACCCCGCCTTGTGCGGGGTTTTTTTATGGTCTTTGTGTGCCGGATCAATCAATGCGTCGGTTGTACCTTGCTGTTCGCGAGACCCTTGGGTTCGGGGCGGTAAAGCACGAAGTAATAAACCCCCAGACAGATCAGCCAGCAGAACACTGCAGTCCAGATGTTATGGGAAAAGAAGTGCGCACCTTGCAGCATCCTCCCGACAGAGAACACCGTTCCAAGGCCGAACGCCAGAGCCAGGCCCATTTTTGCCATCCGTGGACGACGGTCGCGAAAAGCGAAGAACAGCGCGAACAGGGTAAAGCCGGTCGCCGCATGACCGCCCGGCCAGCAGCGTCCCGGTTTATCGGTCGCAGGGCGTGGGCTCAACAGTTCGCTGTAGGTTTCCTGACCACCGAATTCTTTCAGGCTCCAGGGGCACTGCACTGACGTCACCACTTTCACCGGGGTAACGAAGGCGGTTGAAAGCGCCATGGACAGCACCAGGCAACCCAGCTCCCTGCGCCACGGGATCAGGCGCTGTACTTTGAAGGACGCCGCAAAGCCGATCATGGCCACCGCGCCGAATGCCATGACCAGTTGTTTGGCCCGGTCGTGGAGAACGTCTTCGAGAAAATAACTGTGCCTGCCGATGAACTGTCCGCTGACGGGATCGAAGGCCAGTTTGGCGATGTCCATGTCCAGTGACGTCAGTTCAAGCAGCATGAGGATCAGCGCTACGGCGACAGGGATACCCAGGTAAATCCACGGGTTGATCGAACGGGAGTAGGGTGGGGCGACGGTTTTCGACATATCGAATCCAGATCTTTGAAGGGCATGCCGCGATTATTGTGTGCGACGGTTCGTCTCAAAGTGTGTCATGAGCCTTATCAATCATAGGTGAAAAAAACGTCATGCCATTTCGGCGCTGGCCCTCACGCCCACTTCGTCTTAAGCTGCGCCAGCCCAAACTGCATATGAGAGTGTTTTATGCGAATTCTTCTGGTTGAAGACAACCGCGACATCCTGGCGAACATGGCCGATTACCTGGGCATGAAAGGCTATACCGTCGATTGCGCCCAGGATGGCCTCTCAGGACTGCATCTGGCAGCCACCGAGCACTACGACCTGATCGTTCTCGACATCATGCTGCCCGGTATCGACGGCTACACCTTGTGCAAGCGCCTGCGCGAAGATGCCCGGCGCGATACGCCGGTCATCATGCTCACCGCCCGCGATCAACTGGACGACCGACTGCAGGGCTTCCGCTCTGGTGCTGACGACTACCTGCTCAAGCCGTTTGCCCTGTCTGAACTGGCCGCGCGGATCGAAGCGGTATTGCGTCGTGCTCAGGGCGGCGGGCGGCGTACCTTGCAGGTGGCCGATCTGGTCTATGACCTCGACACCCTCGAGGTCACGCGTGAGGGGCGCATGCTCAAACTCAACCCGGTCGGGCTCAAGCTGCTCGCCGTGCTGATGCAGAAGAGCCCGCACGTACTGCGCCGCGAGATTCTCGAAGAAGCGCTGTGGGGCGATGACTGCCCGGACAGCGACAGTCTGCGCAGCCATGTGCACCAGTTGCGTCAGGTGATCGACAAACCGTTTGGCAAACCGCTGTTGCAGACCGTGCATGGCGTGGGCTATCGCTTGGCCGAGGGCCGGGATGGAGTTTAAACAGAGTCTTGCGCAACGGATCATCATTGCTTTTGCATTGATGAGTGCACTGGTCGCCGGGTCGTTCGCCATCGGAATCATCTCCACCGTCCACCTGGTCGAAGAAAAGCTGATTTCCGCCGGCCTTGGGGGTGACCTCAATCGTCTGATGCTGATGGACAGTGTCAGCGACTGGAGCCACCGGCCCAAGCCCGACCAGTTGTTCTATTTCACCAATGGTCCGGGCGACTTCGACCTGCCCAAGGATATTCGTCACCTTGAGCCAGGCTTCCATGAGGTATTCCGTGGGCCGTTGTCCTACCACGCCATGATCGAGGTGGTGGACGGCCGGCATTACGCCCTGTTGCAGGATCAGAGCGATTTTGAAGAGCGTGAGCGGGTGCTGTTCGCCGTCGTGCTGGTCGGTTTCGTTCTGGCCCTGGCGCTGGCGGTGTTTCTGGGCTGGGTGCTGGCGCGCCGGGTCATGGCGCCTGTAGTGCGTCTGGCCCGGCAGGTTCGCCACCGTGACCAGCTGCTTGGACTGGCACCGCCTCTGGCGCCCGACTATGCCGCTGACGAAGTCGGCGAGTTGGCGGTGGCCTTCGACGCAACATTGGGTCGCTTGCGGCAGGCGTTGATTCGTGAGCGCATGTTCACCAGCGACGTAAGCCATGAACTGCGTACGCCGTTGATGGTGCTGGCCAGCTCTTGTGAGCTGCTGTTGGAAAACCCTGCGCTCGATTTGCGCGGCCGCCGTCAGGTCGAGCGTATCGGCCGTGCCTGCGAAGAAATGCGCGATCTGGTGCAAACCTTCCTGATGCTCGCTCGCACCCAGCGCGAAGACCCGGCCATGACGCCCAAGGCCACGCTGGTCGGGGTGGCCGAGCAATTGATTTCCCAGTGGCGTGACCCGATAGAGAGCAAGGGGCTGCAGTTGACCTACACGCCACCTGCCGATCACCAGCTGTCCGATATTCGTTACAACGCGACCTTCCTGCATGCCGTGATGGGCAACTTGCTGCGCAATGCGCTGCACTACACCGATCACGGATTCATTGCGCTGACCCTGCACGCCGAAAGCTTCACCGTGGAAGACAGTGGTGTGGGCATTCCCGAGGAAAAACGCGAGGCAATGTTCGAGCCTTTCGTACGTGGCAACGAGCAGCGCGGAGAGGGGCTGGGCCTCGGGCTGTCGCTGGTGCAGCGCATTTGTACCAATCAGGGATGGAGCGTGGATCTCACCCCAATGGAACCCCATGGTTGCCGGTTCAAGGTGACGCTCAACGTGATCAAACCCTGACCTTTCTCTTGAGTAGACCGGCCTTATTGGGTAGCGGCCAATCGATTGCACTTCGTCGATTGGCCACACACGGCCTCTAACTCTCTGTAAAATCTCGAAACATCTGACGTTAAAAGGTAACATTTTTTTCACATTCAGATGACCTGACGGTGACGGCCGTGCCTTTAGTTTGGCGCCCATCAACATCAGGAGCTGCTCTCATGAGCGATCGCATCGAACTCGAGTTTTCCCGAAAGTACGACAAGACACACGCCCGCCAGTACCTCGAAAAGCATCAGGACGGTATCTGGCGCAAGCTGTCGCATCACCGCGATGAACAGCTGGCGAGAAAGGCGCTGCACATGGCCGGGGACCCAGGCCTGGTGCTGGACCTGCCTTGTGGTGCTGGACGCTTCTGGCCGCTATTGGCCGAGAAGCCGAACCGCTCGATCATCGGTGCCGATAACTCTGCAGACATGCTCAGTACCGCCTGTGCCTCGCAGCCGGCAGACGTTGTAAAAAGGGTACAACCTTTGCAGACATCTGCCTTTGCCATCGACCTGCCTGATAACGCAGTAGACAGCATCTTCTGCATGCGCTTGTTGCACCACGTCGGTCAGTCCAGCGACCGGATGGCTCTATTGCGCGAGTTTCAACGCGTAACCCGTGACAGCGTGATCGTCTCCCTCTGGGTGGATGGCAATTTCAAGGCATGGAAGCGTGCGCGCCTCGAGAACAAACGCCAGCAAAAAACCGGGCGGGAAAGTTACCAGAATCGTTTTGTGTTACCTGTTGTTACCGCAGAAACCGAATTTGAGCAGGCAGGATTTCGCATTCAGAACCGAATGGATTTCCTGCCCATGTACGCCATGTGGCGAGTCTATGTCTTACGTAAAAGGTAAAAAGATGGGTTTGCAGTCCGTGAAAGAACCAGTTGTGAACCCGATCCAGAACGAGTTCGATCAGTTCTGGAGCCAGCGTGGCGAATGGGTTGAAGAACCCAATGTGCGTCGCGGCGGAGAGAGTGGTGTGCAGCGGTTGATCATGGACGATGGGCAGACCCTTTATGCCAAACGTCAGACAGGTCACATCTACCGCAGCCTGCTGCACCCGCTGGGCCGACCCACTGTACTGCGCGAGCGCGAGGCGCTTGAAGGTCTGCGCAAGCTTGGCGTCGTCGTCCCCGAAGTGGTGTTTTGCGGTGCCGAGCGGGGCGAGGACAACGCCTGGCGGGCATTGCTGGTCACCGTAGCGCTGGAAGGCTTCGAGGAAATTGAAAAGTGGCAGGCTGCCGGAGGGCGCGAGCGTCACGGCGAGCTGTTCTACGAGCGTGTGCTCAAGGAAGTGGCAGCCACTCTGGCCCGCATGCACCTGGGCCGCTGGCAGCACAGCTGTCTGTACATCAAGCACATTTTCGTGCGCGTGACAGGAGAAGGGCCGGACGCCAACGTCGAGGTCGCCTTGCTCGATCTCGAGAAGGGCCGTCGCCGCCTTACCGCTCAAGGCGCAGCCCAGCACGATATGAAACAGCTACGACGCCATTCGTCATTCAGCGCTGCAGACTGGCAGAAGTTGATCTACTTTTACCAGGCAGCGTTTGGCAGCTCTATCAAAGGTTTAGAGTCATGAAGCTAGAAATGGCAAGAGGTCTGTTTATCTTCGGTGCACTGGCAGTTGCCACCGTCGCCGTAGCGGCGCTTGAACAACCGCCTACCCGCATCCTCACCACGCAGCACGGCGAGGGCCACTGCCCATTGCCACGCGTGGCGAAGAATCTTGTGAACGTGCAGCCGGACCACGACCTGTTGCTGTTCATGTACAGCCTGGCGCAGGGTACCGGGATCAAAAACTGAAGCTCTGGGCTCTCTTACCTAACCCACCTGAGCCAGATGAAGATGGTTGTCCCACAACCCGGCTGGCAGGTCCAACGGCTGGGCCAGCAGTTGCGCTTTGCGACAGTCATAGAAGCGGCAGCGTCCCTGGCCTGAGGTCACGACAAAGCCGTCCGCTACAGCCCCCACTCCCGCGCAGTCCGGCAACGGCGCATCCAGTTTCAATGCGCCACTGTCCAGATCCCAGATAAAGAAGCGGTTGCCGCGGGGGGCCGTCAGGGCTACCAGTCGAAGGTCACTGTGTACCGCGACGCTGGCGGTGTAGTGGGCCATCGCGCGCAATTGCTCTTCTGCCACCGGAAACGCCTGGAATGGCTGGCCTGGACGCTTGATTGCCAGCAGTTCGGCCAACTCGTGGCTGTCGCCCATGAACTGTTGACCCGCGACGATGGTGCCATCGCTGGCGATGCCCATGTGGCGCACGCTGTTCATCTGCTGGGAAAGCGCTTCCTTGCTGAGCAAGGTACCGTCACGCTGCATGATGACCAGGCTGGGTTGCATGGCATCGAGGTTCATCTCTACCCGGCTTTCCGCTTCGGTGCGAATGCCACCATTGGCGACCACCAGCGTTTCACCGTCCGGCATCCAGGAGACCTGATGCGGGCCGATGCCATGCGTGGGGATCTCGGCCGAGTGCACCAGTCGCTCGTCGACGAAGCGGTAGACGCCCAATAAACCGCGGCCTGGATCGCGAGTATCGTTTTCCGTCGCATACAGCCATTCGCCATCGCGATGAATCACGGCATGGCCGTAGAAGTGGCGGTCGGGCTGCGAAACGATGGTTTGCAGCAAACGGCCATCGCGCAGGTCGATCAGGTAGCTTTCCGTGCCAGGACGACGGGCGATGAACACCGCGAGTGGCAGCTCAGGATGATTGATGATGTCGTGGCAGCGCTGGCCCACCCGGGTGGCGAATACCTGCGTTCCGTCGAGCTTGAAACCCACCGCATAGTGCTTGCCGTCGCCATCGTCGCGAGCGGAAAGCAACAAGGGGCGTGTGTTCTTTTGCTTGAACAGCGTCCAGCCACCCAGCGTGCAGGCGCTGCGCAGAAGACTGCCGAGCGCCATGGCCTGACGTCGCAACATCACATGTACCTCTTGATCAATCGCCGTCGTTGGCGTTGAAACCCAATTGAATGCCGAGGGCCTTGGCCAGCTCGCCTTCGTGCAGGCGGTGCACGGCATTCAGGCTGTCGTAAAACGCATTGAGTTGCTGGCGTCCTGCATCCGTAGCCAGCAGGTCGGCCAGTGGCGGTTTGAGTTCCGACAGCAATTTGCGGCTGTTAGCGTAGGCGGCATCGATTTTGTCGGCCAGCGGTTTCTGCTCGGCGGGCAGCAGGCTGCGCAAGCCCTTGTTGTCGACACCGGTCCACACCGTCTCGGCGCTGATCAGGCTGGCTTCCAGGCTGCTGAGCGACGACTTGCTGCGCCAGGCATCTGCCTGGAAGGGCTGCGGCTGCCCTTTGCTCTGACGACCCAGTGGCGTGCCGAGCTTCTTCTTCAGGCTGTCGAGGGCGGTGACCTGAACCCGCAGCAATTCGGCAATGGCTTCGTGGGAATCGGCGTAGCGCTGATTGGGGAACTTGCTCAGTTGCGCGAGCATGCCGTCGGTGCTGTTCCAGCTGTTGAGGATTTCTTCGGCAAGCAGCTTCTGGCGTTCACCGATGGCCATCAGCAGCGGGCAATAGCGCGTTTTTTGCTCGGCATTGGCCATGTCGATGTCAGCGTCGAAAAGGATGTATTCGTAGGCGGACAAACCCTGCACCACGACACTGGCCTTGGACAGTTCCTGAGCGGTGATCTGCGGCTGTGCAGTCACCAGTTGCTCGACCTGACGGCCCACCAGATTCTTCTTGTCTGGCCAGAACTGTATTTGCCAGGCGCGATTGCCTTCGGCCAGAGGGCCGATCAACAGCGGTTGCAACTCGGCCCAAGTCTTCTGTGCTTTCAGAAAGTCGGCGCGGGCTGTGGCCAGATCAGTCTTGCCCTGGCAGAACGCCAATGCGCTGGCTGCCAACTGACGATCAGCCTCCACCCAACGGCTGTAGGTCGGCAGGATGACCTGTTTGGCAATCGCTGCGGACGTCACCGCCTGAGGGTCGGATGGCGAGCAGGCACCCAAGGCAAGTGCCGCAAGGCTGGTCAGCAACAACTTGGGTCGGAACATGTCCGGCTCCTTATTTCTGAAAGGGAGATGTGTGAACAGGAAGATTCTGCAAAGGGCGCAATCATAACGAATTCAGGAAGGCCAACAGCGCTTCACGTTGCTGTGTGTCAAAAGCCAGTACCTGACGCTGCGCCGCCTGGGCTTCGCCGCCGTGCCACAGTATCGCCTCAAGCGCATTACGCGCGCGACCGTCGTGCAACAGTTGGGTGTGTCCGCTTACCGTGCCGGTCAGGCCAAGCCCCCACAAGGGAGGGGTGCGCCACTCACTACCGGTGGCCTGGAACTCGGTACGGTTATCGGCCAGCCCTTCGCCCATGTCGTGCAGCAGCAGGTCGCTGTACGGGCGAATCTCCTGATTGGCCAGCTCGGGTTCGGCGGCGTCGCTACGGGTTTTGAAAGCGGGTGTGTGGCATTGCTGGCAGCCCGCCTGAAAAAACAGGTTCTTGCCTGCCAGCACTTGAGGGTCGTCGACCTTGCGACGCGCCGGAACACCCAGGTTGCGGGTGTAGAACTCCACCAGGCGCAGGATGTTGTCGCTGACTTCCGGTTCGCCATCCGGGCCATTGCCATTGGGCGCAGCCAGGCAATCGGTCTGGGCCGGTGTGCAATCATCGAAAGGGCGCAGGCTGGTGGTCAGCCCCATATCACCGGAAAAGGCATGCACGTTCTGCTGGTTGAGGTTTGGCTGTCCGGCTTTCCAGCCAAACCTGCCCATCACCACTTTTTGCTGAGCATCGTCCCAGACCCAGTTGGGACGTCCCGAGATGCCATCGGCGTTCTTGTCATCGGGGTCGGCATTGGCAAGGATGGCATCATCGGCAATCGCCTCGAGCAAGCCCAGGCCGATCATCGGCGGTGCCACGCGAGCCGAGATGTGAGTATCGGGGTGCATGGGGCCATAGCCCAACTGGGTGATCCTGAGGGTCGGCTGGCGCAGCTCGACTGACGTGCCATCGCGAAACTCGACCGTCAGCGCATCGTACTCGACCCGCACCTTGCCCTCGGGCGCTACGCCGGGGTTCGACATGTCCTGCAATTGCCCGCCGTAAACCGGCTCGGGCAGCACGCCGTTGCGCTTTATGAGGTCGGCATAGGCCGGGTCATCGGGAATCGACAGCCTGACCAGCATGGACACGGCATTGCTGTCGCCAGCTTCTGGCGGGTGACCGCGACCGTCCTTGATGTGGCAGTTCTGGCAGGCATTGGTGTTGAACAACGGCCCAAGCCCATCGCGAGCGGTGGTAGTCGACGGCGCAATCACCCACGGGCTGCGGAAGAAACTGTTGCCGACGCTGAAATCCAGCCGCCGCACGGGGGCCAGGTTGGCCGAGGGCATCGAGAAGGCGTTCTGGTCGCTCTTGCTGACGGTGGCGCTGCCACCCGACAAGGCTTCTCCCGGCTCGGCATGCGTGAAACGCGGGGCGTCATCGCACGCGCTCAGGACCAGGGTCGTGAGCAAGGCAAATGATAGACGGAGCCGCGTACTCATAGACATCCTGCAACGGGGCGAAAAATCGGGGCGTGCAAGCTTATCAGCCTGGTGCGGTTTGAATAAGAGGGATTATCGTTTGCGACGTCTCATGCAATGTGATGTTACGAATCTTTGAGGCTGGTCGGGTCCTGATGTTTTTGCCTATGCTGCGCAGGCTGCTTCACACGATCAGTCACATGACGCTGGCAGCATGCATACACCAACGGCCAGCAGAGATTATCCAATGAATAACCCGGACAACAGCGCGTTCGTGACCACCATCCAGGCACTGGAAGCGATCTATGGTCCGATCGCACCTCCTTCGCTCCTCAAGGAAGTTGACCACATTCACGAGGTCTACCGGCCTTTCATCGAGCAGGCACCGTTCGCCGTGCTTGCCTCTGCCGGCCCTGACGGGCTTGATGCTTCTCCACGAGGAGATCAGGCGGGCCTGGTGCATATCGAGGACAGCAAGACGCTTTATCTGCCGGACCGACGCGGCAACAACCGCATCGATACGCTGCGCAACATCGTCAACGATCCGCGCGTCGCGCTGCTGTTCCTTATACCCGGCGTGGGTGAAACCCTGCGCGTCAACGGAACCGCACAGATATCGGTTGAGCCCGAACTGCTGTCGCGTTTCGCGGTGAAGGGCCAGATGCCCAGGTCAGTCCTGCGTATTTCAGTGACCAGCGTGTATTTCCAGTGCAGCAGGGCGACCATCAGGTCCGGTTTGTGGGACCCGGCGAAGCACATCGAACGCAGTGCGCTACCCACTGCCGGGCAGATCCTCAAAGCGGTTTCGGCGGAGCAGATCGACGGCGAAGCCTACGACAAGGCGTTGCCGGGACGTATTGCGGATACGTTGTATTGATGCTCGTGAGTCCGCCCATGTTGCAGGTCAACGCGCACGGCAGTTGCAAACGATGCCTGTCAATCAGACACAAAAAATGCCGGTCAGCGAACTGACCGGCATTGATCGTTACTGCAACAAACGCGGTTGATCAGAACTCGTGATCGGCGTTGTCCGGGTTCAGGTCAGTGATGCCCAGCTTGCCAGCCGCCTGCTCGATAGCGCCTGTCTGTTTGACCAGCGCGGCGATGGCGTCACGCACCACCTGATTGCCAGCCGTGTTGCCGGCAGCGATCAACTGGTCGAAATGCTCGCCCTTGTTCGCATGATCGACGATGACCTGCAACTTGGCCTGAGTGTCGTCCAGGTCGGCGCGCAAGGTGGCGTCGGTGGCCGGGTCTGCCTTGGCGACCAGAGACGAAAGGCTCGGCCCGCTGACTTTGCTGCCGTCAGTGCGGGTGTACTCGCCCAGGTAGACATTGCGAATGCCTTTGCCGTTGTAGAAGTGCGAGTTGTGCGTGTTGTCGCTGAAGCAGTCGTGTTCGTCTTCGCTGGAGTTGGCTTCCAGCGCGACTTTCATGCGCTCGCCCGCCAGTTCACCCAGCGACAGGCTGCCCATGCCGAAGAGCATTTTGCGCAGACCGCTTTCGCCGGATTCGGCTTCCAGCGTGGCGCGGTAGTTGTCGGGCACGCCGGCCTTCCAGTTACCGGACATTTCTTCAAGGTCGCTGACCAGCAGGTCGGTGACGGCCTTGAGGTAGGCGCGGCGACGGTCATTGTGGCCGCCGGTTGCGCCAGCCCCTTGCAGGTAATCGCTGGCCGGACGTGCGCCGGCGCCAGGGCCTGTACCGTTCAGGTCCTGGCCCCAGAGCAGAAATTCGATGGCGTGGTAGCCGGTGGCGACGTTGGCCTCGGAACCGCCCAGTTCGTTCAGGCTGGCGAGTTTTTCGGAGGTGATTTCCTTCACGTCGACCTTGTCTTCGCCGACCTGAATTTCGGTATTGGCGATGATGTTGGCAGTGGCGCCCGGGTTGCCCAGCGCGTGCTGGTAATCCTTGGCCACATAGTCGATCAGGCCTTCGTCCAGGGGCCAGGCGTTAACCTGTCCTTCCCAGTCGTCGATGATGGTGTTGCCGAAGCGGAAGACTTCGCTCTGCATGTAAGGCACACGCGCAGCGATCCACGCCTCACGGGCGGCTTTCAGGGTTTCATCGTTGGGTTTGGCCAGAAATGCGTCGACGGCAGTGCTGAGTTTTTTCGCGCCGGCCTCGGCATCGTCGAACACGGCGGACACCATGTTGGCGTAGTTCGCGACCACAGCCTTGGCCGCCGCATCGTCAGTCTGGGCAGCGGCTGCCGGAGCAGGGGCCGCAGGCGTCACAGCCGGCGTCGCCGGAGCAGCGGCTGGCGCGGGTGCCGGGGCGGCAGCCTTGTCCTTGCCTTCGCCACAACCGGCGAGAGAGATAGCGATGGCCAACAGACTAGCGGTTGCCAGAGGCATACGAATCATGACGGAATCCTGCGTCGATAAAGGTGATGGCGGGGGTGCGCCCATAAAATCTGCGACATAATGCGAAAGATTTGCATTCGATGTAAAGGCAAAACGCCTGTGTGGGCGTGTTCAGGCATCCGGCAGGTTGTAACAGTCGGTTTCAAGATGACCTGAATGGCCGGAAGCATGCAAGCCTGCTCACAGGCTGGCGGCGTGGTCCTGACGCGACTGCTTGAGGTAAGCCAGCAACTCCCGACCCGGCAGCGGCTTGCTGTACAGATAGCCTTGGCCTTCGTGACAGCCCTCGGTCATCACATAGGCCTCCTGCTCAACGGTCTCCACGCCTTCGGCAATGACTTGCATGCCCAGGCTTTTGCCCAACTGGATAATGGCTCGCACGATGGTGGCGTCATCGTCGTCATCGATCAGGTCCTGTACGAAGCTGCGGTCAATCTTGATCTTGTCCAGCGGCAGGCTTTTCAGGTAGCTCAGGGATGAATAGCCGGTGCCGAAGTCATCGATGGCAATCAAGGCGCCGGAACGGCGCAAGCTCAGCAAGTGCTGGGCGGCGGTGTTGATATCTTCCATCAGCCCGGTTTCGGTCACTTCCAGTTCCAGGCTGCGCGGTGGCAAGCGGTAGATCTGCAGCAGGTTGTTGACCACGCGGGGGAGTTCAGCGTGATGCAGTTGCACGGTCGACAGGTTGACTGCCATGCGCAAATCGGTGAAGCCTTGATCGAGCCATTCGCGCAGTTGGCGGCAGGCCTGATCCAGCACCCATTCCCCGATGGCGATGATGGTACCGTTCTGTTCGGCCAGCGGGATGAAAACGTCCGGCGGCACCAGGCCATGCTCCGGATGCTGCCAGCGGATCAGTGCTTCCACACCGACGATACGGTGATCGCGGTAGCTGATCTGTGGTTGATAGACCAAGTACAACTGATTGAGTGGCAGGGCTTCGCGCAGGTCTTTTTCGAGTTCGCGGCGGCGACGCATTTCGCTGTCCACGCTGGCGATGTAGAACTGATACCGGTTACGTGAGCGGGCTTTGGCCAGCGTCATGGTCTGCTCGGCTTTTTGCAGCAGCTTCTCGGTGCTGTCACCGTCTTCCGGGAACAGCGTGATGCCGATGGTTGCCCGCAGTCGAATCTGCTGATCACCGACGATGAACGGTGCTTCCAGCTCATCCAGGATATTTTGCGCCAGCTCAGCCGCCTCGTAAGGCTGCTCGATGTTGGACTGGACCAGCGCGAACTGGTCGCCGCCCAAGCGCGCAAGGGCGCCGAGTCTTACGCTGTGCGCGCGCAAGCGATCAGCGAGGGCGAGCAGCAATTGGTCACCGGACTGATAACTGAACTGTTCGTTGATGCCCTTGAAGTCATCCAGACCTACACAAAGAACCGCCACTCTGTGTTGCTGGCGTCCCGCGTCTTCCAGAATCCTGTCCAGTCCGGTCTGCAATTGAAGTCGATTGGGCAGGCCGGTGAGAAAGTCGTACTGCGCCATGCGCTGCAGGTTGTTCTCGGCCTCATGGCGCAGGTAAGTGTGGCGCTCAATGGAAGCCAGCAACTGGTTAGCGGTGTTGACCCAGATTCCCAGTTCGTTTTTCTCGTGGCCTTTGAGCAGCGGCAACTGGTGTTCGCTGGGGCGGTCGGGATTGATCGCGATCAGGTGTTCGATGATCTTTGACAGCGGTCTGGTCAGCAGCCAGTGATAGACCAGATACAACACCAGCCCCATTGCCAGCGCACGCAGCACGCCCGCGATGAAGATGATTCCGGCATTGACCAGAAAGCTTTCGCCGTAATTGGCGGTGTCCAGCGTGATGCGCAGGTCGCCGTAATACTCGCTGTAGGGGCTGCGGCCTACCAGTTGAGTGGTGAAGCTGCGCTCCTGGCCGAGGATGATGTCTGTCAGCCAGCGGGTAGAGGAGGTTTTCAGTGGCCGGTTTTTCTCGGCGAGCAGGCTTTCGTTGGGGTGCCCTATGGACGCCATGCGTACCGAGTCATCCTGGAACAGGCCCTCGATGACCTGCATGCCCATCTCGCGGTCCAGGCTGTAGACGGCCTGCGTCGAAGGATCGCGAAACATGCCGAGAATTCGCTCGGCATCGCTCGCCACGGCCTGACGTGTCTTGTAGGCGTCGAAGACGATTTGCGCACAGCTGAGCAGGATGCCTACCAGAAGCGCCGAAAGCAGCACAACGCGCAGCAACTTTACCGACAGGCTGTTCTTGAGTTCCAGCTTCAATGGCCGTTCCTTAGTTCGTGTCGCAGGGCATATCGCCTCATGACCCTCGAAAAACCAGACCCGCACGCTGTGACCTTGTCACAACCGGTGCGCCTTGCTGATCTTCGCGTTCCTTGCACCTGCTGGCCAAAGCCACCTCAATGTGTCGGGTGGCCATGTAGGTAACTAGAGCAGAACACTGTAAAGAATTACGTCATAGAGAATTACGTTGGGGTACGAGTCAGCTAGCGTTTTCTGACAATACACAAAGTACGAGCGGCAGGCGAAAAAAGATTTGCGATTCGCCTGACGGGCAGGCCGGTGTTCGACGCCGTCGGTAAAACAGGCGTCTGGTGAGCGGCCTGTACAGGCTGCAAAACATAAAAAACCCGGCGCGAGGCCGGGTTTTTTCGATGACGCTGGACTCAGGCTGCGAATTGCTTGGCCACAAAGTCCCAGTTCACCAGGTTCCAGAACGCTTCTACGTACTTCGGACGCAGATTGCGGTAGTCGATGTAGTAGGCGTGTTCCCACACATCGCAGGTCAGCAGCGGGGTGTCGCCGCTGGTCAGCGGGTTGCCGGCACCGATGGTGCTGGCCAGTGCCAGGGAGCCATCAGCCTTCTTCACCAGCCAGCCCCAGCCGGAGCCGAAAGTGCCGATGGAAGTCTTGCTGAACTCTTCCTTGAACTTGTCGAAGGAACCGAACGCCTTGTTGATGGCTTCGGCCAGAGCGCCGGTAGGCTCGCCGCCAGCGTTAGGAGCCAGGCAGTTCCAGTAGAACGTGTGGTTCCAGACCTGAGCGGCGTTGTTGAAGATACCGCCCGAGGAGGTCTTGATGATCTCTTCCAGGGTCTTGCCTTCGAACTCGGTGCCAGGCACCAGGTTGTTCAGGTTCACGACGTAGGTGTTGTGGTGCTTGTCGTGGTGATATTCCAGAGTCTCCGCAGAAATGTGCGGCACCAGAGCGTCTTTGGCGTAGGGCAGTGGCGGCAATTCAAAAGCCATGGTTTATCTCCTTTCAGGTCAATTGCGGTAGTCGCACGGCCGATCACGGGCGGCCAGATACAGCATGCACCGGGAGTTTTACTCTTTTGCGGCGCAGACCCCGGATCATAGCACCGGGTCTGCGCCTTAACCACGCAACAACTGTGTGGGATAGAGGTTCCCACGCGTTTGACTCTGCGGTCATGAAATCCGTCAGGCTGAGCGGATCAACTGGAAGGCCACGCTGAACATCATCACCGCGATCATCAGGTCCAGCATGCGCCAGGTGGCAGGACGCGCCAGCCAGGGAGCCAGCCATGCCGCGCCCAGGGCCAGGCTCGAGAACCACAGCAGCGAGGCGCTGGCTGCGCCGGCGACATACGCGCCAGGTACGCCCTGTTGCGCGCCCAGCGAGCCAATCAGCAACACGGTGTCCAGATAGACGTGCGGGTTCAGCAAGGTGACGGCCAGTGCGCTGAGCAACACGGTGCGCAGCGATTTTCTGCCGACCGCTGCACTGTGCTCCAGGCTTTGCCGCGAGCAGGCGCGGCGCAATGCCTGCAGGCCGTACCAGCTGAGAAATATCACGCCGCCCCAGCGCGCCACCGCCAGCAGGGCCGGATTCTGTGCCAGTACATTGGCCAGGCCGAATACACCTGCCGCTACCAGGATGGCGTCGCAGACGATGCACAGCATCGCCACGGCCACATGATGTTCACGACGCAGGCCCTGAGCCAGCACAAAAGCATTTTGAGTTCCGATAGCCATGATCAGGCCTGCCGCGATCAGCAGCCCATTGAGGTAGCTTTGCCACATAAGGATGTTCCATTGAGCAGATTCAGATGGCCATTCTTATGGGTGGAGAGATATAAGGAAAACCAATAATCTTCATCGCTCATTAGGAAAACTGATGTTCGACTATAAATTGCTGTCGGCGCTGGCGGCCGTGATCGAGCAAGCCGGCTTCGAGCGTGCCGCTCAGGTGCTCGGACTTTCCCAGTCAGCGGTCTCGCAACGCATCAAATTGCTGGAGGCACGCATTGGCCTGCCGGTGCTGGTGCGCGCCACGCCGCCGAGCCCTACCGACATTGGCCGGCGGCTGCTCAATCACGTGCAGCAGGTCCGTTTGCTGGAGCGCGACCTGCAAAGTCAGGTGCCAGCACTGGACGAGGAGGGCATGCCCGAGCGTTTGCGCATCGCCTTGAATGCCGACAGTCTGGCAACCTGGTGGGCGCCAGCCATTGGCGCGTTTTGTACGCAACACCGTTTGCTGCTGGATCTGGTTGTCGAAGATCAGGACGTAGGCCTTAAGCGCATGCGCGCCGGTGAGGTAGCGGCCTGCCTGTGTGGCAGCGAGCGTCCGGTGGCCGGGGCCCGCAGCCAGTTACTGGGGGCCATGCGCTACCGGGCGCTGGCCAGTCCGGCGTTCATCGCCCGCCACTTTCCGGACGGCGTCAGCCCTGAAGCGCTCGTCAGATCCGCAGCTCTGGTATACGGGCCGGACGATCTTCTGCAGCATCGTTATCTGGCACTGCTGGGTGTTCAGGACGGCTTCGAGCATCATTTGTGTCCGTCCTCCGAGGGTTTCATCCGTATGATCGAGGCGGGGATGGGCTGGGGGCTGGCGCCCGAGTTGCAGGTGCGCGACCAGTTGCGCAACGGCACGCTGCTCGAATTGCTGCCGGACCGTTGCATCGATGTGCCGCTCTACTGGCATCATTGGCGCAATGGTGGGCAGCTTCTGACGCGCCTCACCGAACATCTTGCGCAACATTCGGCTCACTGGCTGGTGCCGCTGAACGAAGACTGATCGTCAACAGGATCATGTGTAATCCATGCAGGCAGGGTTTTCCTTTCCTGCAGACGCGTTAATGGAGCGGTAAATGAAGATTCTGGTCACCGGCGCGAGCGGCTTCATCGGCGGACGCTTTGCGCGTTTTGCCCTTGAGCAGGGCATGAGCGTGCGGATCAATGGCCGTCGTGCCGAAGGTGTCGAGCACCTGGTCAGGCGCGGTGCCGAGTTTATCCAGGGCGACCTCGCCGATCCCTATCTGGTGCGCGCATTGTGCGATGACGTGGAAGCGGTCGTGCATTGCGCAGGCTCGGTCGGTACGTGGGGACGTCGCCAGGATTTCATGCAGGGCAACGTGCAGCTCACTGAAAACATCGTCGAGGGCTGCCTGAAACAAAGGGTGCGACGGCTGGTTCATCTTTCCTCGCCGTCGATCTACTTTGATGGGCACTCGCACCGCGGGATCAAGGAAGAGCAGGTGCCCAAACGCTTTCACAATCACTACGCGGCCACTAAATACCTGGCCGAGCAAAAAGTCTTTGGTGCCGAAGAATTCGGGCTGGAAGTCATTGCCCTGCGGCCACGCTTTGTCACCGGCGCGGGCGATAACAGCATTTTCCCGCGTTTGCTGCACATGCAGCGCAAGAGGCGCCTGTCGATCGTCGGCAATGGCTTGAACGTGGTGGACTTCACCAGCATGCAGAACCTTAACGAAGCCCTGCTGAGCAGCTTGCTGGCAACGGGTTCGGCACTGGGCAAGGCCTACAACATCAGCAATGGCACGCCGGTCCCGCTGTGGGACGCGATCAATTACGTGATGCGCCAGATGCACTTGCCGCAGGCTACCCGTTATCGTTCGTACGGGCTGGCCTACAGCGCCGCGGCGATCAATGAGGCTGCCTGTATGCTGTGGCCGGGCAGACCTGAACCTACCCTGTCGAGAGTGGGCATGCAGGTCATGAACACGGATTTTACGCTTGATATCAGCCGCGCCAGGCATTATCTGGATTATCAGCCTCAGGTCAGCCTGTGGGCGGCGCTGGATGAATTCTGTGGCTGGTGGCAGGCACAGCACGCCATCTGAATGCGGCAGTAGCACAGTGAGATTGATTCTGCGCTGTTGTTATACTGCCCAACTTTGATTTAACAGCTTCCTGAAGGGTTATTCATGCGCAACGATCCCTACGACGACGTCGATGACGTTCCCAGCCTGAGCGCCAAGGACGATGACGACGACTTCGCGCCGAGCAATGGCGCACGCGAGCGCACCACCGTCTATTCGCGCACCACGCCTGTAGTCAAGGTCAAGGCGCCGAGCACCGGGCCTTTGTGGGCGTTGGTCGGTGCGTTGTTCATCGCCTTCTGCGGTCTGGGCTGGTGGAGCTTTCAGCAGGTTTCCCTGATGGAACAGCAGTTGGTAGCGACTCAGGAAAGCTTTGCGCGCATCAGCGAAGAAGCAGCCGGGCGCTTGCAGGATATTTCCGGCAAGGTCGTCGCGACCGAAGCGCTTTCCAGTGATGGCGAGGCGCTCAAGCAGCGTATCAAGTTGCTCGAAGCGCAACTGGAAGATCAGGACAAACAGCGTGAAGGTGTCGAAGGCCAGCAGGGCAGTCTCGACAAGCGTCTGGAGCAGATGGCCGCGCAAACCGCCCAGCAGCAGAGTGAAAACGCGCAGTTGCAGGAGCAGCTCAAAAGCGTCGTCGCTGAACTGACCACCCTGAAGGCGGCGTTGCCTGACCTAAAGACCGCTCAGGCGGATCAGGGCAAGCTGGATGCGCAGATCAAAAGCGTGGCAGCCGATGTCGCCACGTTGAAAAAGCAGGGCAACCCGTCTGCCGCTGTAGAGCGCCTGGAACAGGACCTGATGGTGCTGAAAAGCGAACAGGAAAACCGCCCGGCTCCTTCAGCGCAAGCCAATACGGCCGAGTTCGATGCGTTTCGTGCTCAGGTGACTCGTAACATCAATACCCTGACCAGCCAGATTCAGAACCTGTCGCAGCAGCTCAACGCACGCCGTTGACCCTGGCACTATCTGCCGCCGTCAGTGCGGCAGGTCGACCAGGGAGCGCAGGCCAGAAAATTCAGGTGCAGATACAAAGAAACCCCGATTCCTGCGAATCGGGGTTTCTGCTTTCACGACAGCGGCTTACATCCGTGGGTAGTCGATATAGCCGACTGGCCCTTTGGCATAGAACGTCTCCGGATGGGCTTCATTCAGAGGCGCATCGCTGGCCAGACGCTCAGGCAGGTCGGGGTTGGCGATGTACGGCACGCCAAAGGCAATGGCGTCGGCCTTGCCTTCTGCCAGCCAGGCGTTGGCCGTGTCCTTGGTGAATTTTTCATTGGCGATATAGGCGCCGCCGAAATCCTTCTTCAACTGTGGGCCGAGGCTGTCTTCAGCATCATGCTCACGGGCACAGATGAACGCGATACCGCGCTTGCCGAGCTCTTTGGCCACATAGCTGAAGGTTTCAGTACGATTTGCATCGCTCATGTCGTGCATGTCGAAGCGAGGCGAGAGGTGAACACCTACACGGCCAGCGCCCCAGACATCGATGACTGCGTCGGTGACTTCGAGGAGCAGACGCGCACGATTTTCCACCGAACCGCCGTACTCGTCGGTGCGCTGGTTGCTACCGGTCAGCAGGAACTGTTCAAGCAGATAGCCGTTGGCGCCATGCACTTCCACGCCGTCGAAGCCCGCAGCCTTGGCGTTTTCCGCACCGACGCGATAGGCCTCGACGATGTCACCGATTTCCGCCAGTTCCAGCGCGCGCGGGGTTGGCAATGGGGTGATCGGGCGCATCAGGCTGACGTGGCCTTCGGCGGCGATGGCACTCGGCGCGACCGGCGTTTCACCGTTCAGGTAGGCCGGGTGGGAAATACGGCCCACGTGCCACAACTGCAGGGCGATGCGGCCACCGGCGTTGTGCACGGCCTTGGTGATGTTGCTCCAGCCACGCACCTGGTCGTTGGACCAGATGCCCGGGGTGTCGGGGTAGCCCACGCCCATTGGGGTGACGGAAGTGGCTTCGGTCAGGATCAGGCCGGCCGAGGCGCGCTGAACGTAATACTCGGCCATCATCGCGTTCGGCACACGGCCTTCATCGGCACGGCAGCGCGTCAGTGGGGCCATGATGATGCGGTTGGGCAGTTGCAGATCGCCCAGGGTGATCGGGTCAAAGATAGTCGTCATGTGTCTAATCCTCGTAATTGATCAATGCGTAGCAGGGGCCAGATCGGGGTTGCCGGTCTGACGAAAGGTAATCAGGGTAATCAGCAGCGCCAGCACGGCCAGGATGGCGGCAGCCAGCGGTACGCTGGTCAGGCCCAGACCGTGGGCGATGACGCTGCCACCGACCCAGGCGCCCAGCGCGTTGCCGACGTTGAAGGCGCCGATGTTCAGGGTTGAAACCAGGTTCGGTGCGGCTTTGCCGAACGTCACCACGTTGATCTGCAGGGCCGGGACGGCAGCGAAGGCTGCGACTGCCCAGAGGAACAGGGTAATTTCAGTCGGGATCAGCGCGGTGCTGGTCCAGCTGAGTACGGTGGAGATCACCGCCATCGAGACGAATACGCCAATCAGCGTGGACGACAGGTGGCGATCGGCCATCTTGCCGCCGATCACGTTGCCGGCGGTCAGGCCCAGACCGATCAGCAGCAGGGTCCAGGTCACGCCGTTGGGCGATACACCGGTGACTTCGCCGAGCAGCGGAGCAATGTAAGTGAACAGGGTGAACATGGACGCCGAGAACAGCGCAGTCATGGTCAGCGACAGCCAGATGCCGGCCCCTCGCAGGGCGCCCAGTTCAGCGCGCATGTTGAGCTTTTCTTCATTGCGGTTGGTCGGCAGGAAGCGGATCAGGCCGATCAGCGCAATCACGCCGATGACCGTGACGGCCCAGAACGTCGAGCGCCAGCCTGCGTATTGACCCAGTGCAGTACCCAGCGGTACGCCCAGTACGTTGGCCAGGGTCAGGCCGGTGAACATCAAGGCCACCGCTGAGGCACGCCGGTTGGCGGGCACCAGACCTGCGGCAACCACCGAGCCGATGCCGAAGAACGCACCGTGACACAGTGCAGTCACCACGCGGGCGAACATCAGGACGTTGTAGTCACTGGCCAGCGCACAGAGCAGATTGCCGATGATGAAAATCCCCATCAGCGTGACCAGCGCGGCCTTGCGCGGCAGTTTTGCCGTGGCCATGGCCATGAACGGTGCACCGACAGCGACGCCCAGCGCATAGCCGGTCACCAGCCAGCCTGCACCGGGGATCGATACGCCGAGGTCGGCTGCCACATCGGGCAGCAGGCCCATGATGACGAATTCGGTGGTGCCGATGGCGAAGGCGCTCAGAGCCAGAATGAGTAGCGAAAGAGGCACGGGGCAACTCCTGGTAAACGTTGGAAAATCAGGTCGGGTTGTTCAGTTCTTCAACCAGCGCCTGAACGAATGCCTGTATGACTTCTTCGTTGCGTCTGAAGAAATGCCATTGGCCGACCTTCTTGCTGCTGATCAGACCAGCGCGTTGCAAGGTCGCCAGATGGGCCGAGACAGTGGATTGTGACAATCCCGCACGCTGATCGATCTGTCCGGCGCACACGCCGTGTTCGATCGAGTATTCCTGGGCGGGAAAGCTTGCGCGGGGGTTCTTCAGCCAGGTCAGGATTTCTCGGCGGACCGGGTGGGCCAGGGCTTTTATTATGTCGTCGAGGTCGATAGGCATGTCGTTCTCACAGGCGGTGTAGCGTTATATCGCGATAGAGCGAACCTTATATCTGTATTTCGCGATATACAAATATGATTATGTGCTTAGGATCAGTGAAATCGCTATATCGGGTTATAACGATATATGGACAGTGGGCCAGAAAGCGGCCTAGGCTTGCAGCCATGAACTACTTGGCACATCTTCATCTTGGCGGGCACCGGCCCGCTCAATTGCTTGGCAGCCTGTATGGCGACTTCGTCAAAGGTCCGCTGCCGGGACGTTTTCCTGCGGAACTCGAAGCGGCGATTCGTCTGCACCGTAGCATCGACGCCTTCACTGACAGTCATCCGCTGATCAAGGCTTCCATTGCCCGCTTTCCGCTCCAGAGACGGCGTTATGCGGGCATCATGCTCGATGTCTTTTTCGATCATTGCCTGGCGCGCGACTGGCATCGTTATGCCGACCTGCCGTTGGACGCATTCACCCGCAAAGTCTATGGCACGCTGGCTGCCGAGCCGCAATTGCCCGAGCGGCTGGCGCTGATCGCACCGCGCATGGCCGCGCAGGACTGGCTGGGGTCGTATCGGGATTTCGAGGTGCTGGAGCAGGTGTTGAGCGGCATATCCCGACGCTTGTCAAAACCCGAAGGGCTGGCCGGCGGCATGCAGGAACTGCAGGCGCTGTACCAGCCCTTGAGTGCGGATTTCGCCGAGTTCTATCCGCTGCTCGAAGATTTCGCTCAGGCCGCTCTGGCCGGACGCGAAACCACTTCTCTCGGCTGAGCCGGCGGCTCGCCAAACAACGCCACCTGAACGGCCTGTTGGGCCTTGAAGGCCAGTGCGGCACGTTCCTGGTCAGCGGTCGGGATCGGTGTCAGCAGGTGGATATGCACATCGCTCTGCTCGTTGGCGAACAGTCGGCGCAGATGCGACAGCAAGTCATCGTCGCCAATGAACGGGGCTATGGGGTCCGGTTTGCCGTCACGTGAGTAACCAATGGCCACCGGCTGGATTGGCACGCCAGCGTCGATGGCGCTGGACAGCAGGCGACCGTGAAAGGTGCGCAGGCTTTTGCCGTCTGTGGTGGTGCCTTCGGGGAAGATCAGCAGTGCGTTGCCTTGTTGCAGGTGGTTGCACATCTGCTTCTGAATCAAACGGCTGTCGCCCGATCCGCGACGAATGAACAGCGTACCGGCCTTTAGCGCCAGCCAGCCCGCTACCGGCCAGGTCCGTACTTCGGCTTTCGACAGAAACGACAGCGGCGCGAGCATGCCGAGCAGGGCGATGTCGGTCCATGACACATGGTTGCTGACCCACAGCATGGGCTGGGTTGGCAGTTGACCTGTCACTGTGACGCGAAACGGCAGGGCGTTGGTCAGGCGTGCCATGAACCAGCGGCTCCAGCGCTGCCTGCGCTCCATCGAACCTCCGATTCTGGTGCGTTCCAGGATCGCGAACGCGCTGGCAATCGTCAATCCGAGCGCTACGACCAGTAGCACCCGGACTACGCGGGCGTAGCCGCGTAACCGGCTCATCACACGGCCGCCTTGAAGTGGCGGGCGTAGCGCGGGCACAGGTCGTCGCGCTTGAGCAGGATGAACACGTCGGCTACCTGGAAGTCTTCGTCCCAGCACGGTTCGCCGCAGATCTTGGCCCCCAGACGCATGTAGGCCTTGAGCAGCGGTGGCATCTCGCAGATAACATTGCTCGGGATGTCGAGGGTCGGCAGCGGGTTCTTCGGCTCGGCGCGCAGGTGCTCGTTGCACAGGTAGCGTTCGCGCAGGCGTTGCATGATCGCATGGGCCTGAATACCGCCGTCCTGCATCGGGATGCTCGCGCAGCCCATCAGGTAGCTGTAACCGCCTTCGTTGAGCACCTCGGCCAGTTCGCTCCACAACACCGCGATGGTGCCGCCGTTGCGATAGGTTGGATCGACGCAGGTGCGGCCCAGTTCGAGGATCGGCCCTTGCAGATTGACCAGCCCGTGCAGACTGAACTCTTCTTCGCTGTAGAAGCGCCCCAGCGTGTTGGCGGCCTTATGGTCGAGCAGCCGGGTCGTGGCAACCAGACGCCCGGTGTTCAGGTCGCGTACCCCGATGTGCGAGCAGTGAACATCGTAATCGTCGATGTCCAGGCCTTGTTCAGCGCCGTTGAGACGGGCGTTGAACTCTTCGCTGAACACACTGAAACGCAACGCCTGTGCTTCCTGCAAGGCGCGCGCTCCAATCAGGCGCTCGGCCTGAAGACGACGTTCAGAAGTGTTGTCACGAATGCGGGCGATCTGGGTCATACGAATCTCCATGAGCCAGCCTTGCAGATGCAGAAAGGGCTGGTGACTGATTTGTCCAGGCGCTTTGCCGTACTTGCAGGCTAGGGAGATGGCGTGTCATGCCTGTGAAGCTTTGGTGATGGTTGTGTGACGGGAGACGCTGCGGACATTTCCTCTGCGTCCAGTCTTGAGGGTGAGGACCTTTCGCACGCATTGTTTTACTGTCATGAACCCCTGATAAGGTATGCGGATTACTCTCTAGAGGCCGTGTTATGCCGCGTAGATTTGTCCGCCTGTGTCTGGTTCTGATCCTGGGTTTAAGCACCCAGGGCGTCGTTGCTCAAACATGGCCGGCAGAGCAATGGCCTTCTCAGTCTGTGCCGCGATCGGCGGCCATCGAAGAGCTTGAGGCTTACGCCTTCCCGCCCCGTGACGACGCCACGCGCAAGGGCATTCGCACCGATGCGCTGCTGGTGATTCGTGATGGCGAAGTTGTTTTCGAGCGCTACGGCGGTGTAACCACTGCGCAAACGCCGCACCTGACCTGGTCGATCAGCAAAAGCGTCATGGCGACAGTGCTGGGCGTGGCGTTTGCAGAAGGACGCTTTCAACTGAATGATCCGGTGGCGAAGTTCTACACGCCGTTCAAGGCGCACCCCGAGATCGCCATCAAAGACCTGATGCACTGGGCGTCGGGTCTGGATTGGCAGGAAGACTACGAATACGCTCCGCTCAACTCCTCGGTGGTCGCCATGCTCTACACCCGCGGGCGTGACGACATGGCACGCTTCACCGCCGATCACCGCGCTGCCCAACCCCCCGGCAAGACTTACCTTTATTCCAGCGGCGACAGCACCGTCCTGGCTGCGGCTTTGAAAAAGATGGTCGGCGATGAGGCTTATCCGGGTTATCCATGGACCGCGCTGTTCGACCCGCTCGGCATTCGCAGTGCCGTCTGGGAAACCGATGGCGCGGGTACATTTGTAGGCTCTTCCTATGCCTACATGACCGCCCGCGATCTGGCCCGCATCGGCCTGCTGATGCAGCGCGGCGGGCAATGGCAGGATCGGCAACTGCTCAACAAGGAGTGGATGGACTTCGCGCTGATGCCGTTTGCCGGTACAGGCGTGGATGCCAGCGTTGAAGTGCCCGGAGGCCAATGGTGGCTCAACCGTACTGCCGATGGCGGCAAAGGACCGTGGCCGGACGCTCCCCCTGACACCTTCGCGGCACTGGGGCATTGGGGGCAGGCGCTGTATGTGATTCCCGATCAGAAGCTGGTGATCGTGCGCTATGCCGATGACCGCGACGGTACCTACAACCACAATGAGATGCTCAAGCGCGTACAGGCCGCGTTTGGCAAGGAGGGCGGTCAATGAGCACGCGTCGAATGTTCATCCTGCGCCGTCCCTTCAGCAGCCTGCTGTTGCTGATCGTTGCCGCACTTGCCGTACTCGCCTGGCAGTACCGTGTGAACCTGCAGGCATTCCCGACCATCATCAGTGCCTACACCGCCAAGGAATACTGCTCGTGCAGGTACGTCATGAACAATTCCGAAGCGTATTGCCAGGGCTACATCAAGCAGTATCTGCCCAGCACTCTGGTCGACGACAGCAGTCAGAAACGGGTCATTGCCAGCGGCCTGGGACGCACCAGCAGCGCGTCGTGGCAGGGTGAGCGACAGGGCTGTCGCCTGCTGCCATGAGGGCTTGATGGGGTGCCGCCGAACGCAGTCGTTTGCCAGCGGTCAGACAGGCGGATAAGGTGGCCCTCAATTGTACGTCTGGAGTCTGCATGCTCACTATGAATCGCCTGCTGCTGGTCCTGCTGGCCGCAGTGGCGTTACCTGCCCATGCGAACTGGTATCTGGATAACGAGTCGTCGCGACTCTCGTTCACCTCGACCAAAAATGTCGATATTGCCGAAGTGCATCGCTTTCTCGTGCTGCACGGCAAAGTCGACGCCAAGGGGCTGGCTGAAGTGGAAGTTGAAACCGATTCAGTCAGCACCGGCATCCCTCTGCGCGACGAGCGCCTTCGAGAGCAGGTGTTTCAGGTGCGCAAGTTTCCGACTGCTCAGATCAATGCGCAGCTCGACATGCGCCCGATCAACGACCTCGCGCCCGGCGCGCAACTGGAACTGCGTTTACCGCTGACCGTCAGCCTGCGCGGCAAGACCCACAGCTATAACGCCGAGCTGCTGGCGACGCGTCTCGACGAGCGGCGCTTTCAGGTCGTGACGCTCGAGCCGCTGGTGATCCATGCCCAGGATTTCGATATGGCCCCGGACTTCAAGGCCTTGCGCAATGCCGCAGGATTGTCGGCGGTGAGCCTCTCGGTCCCGGTCGGGGCTGTCCTGATCTTCACGGCGCGCTGATATGAACGGTGCGATTTTTCCGTGGCGTGAAAACAACCGCTTTCAATTGCTGATCGACGGCCCTGCGTTCTTCCCGCGCATGATCGCAGCCATTGATCGCGCCGAGCAGCAGGTCGATCTGGAGTTGTACCTGGTCGAAGCCGGGGCCTGCGCCGACGCCATCGTTCGCGCGCTGGTCGAGGCGGGCAGGCGTGGCGTGATCGTGCGCTGCCTGTTCGATGACTTCGGTTCAAAAGCCTTCGACGCCGGCCTGCGCAAGCAACTGACCGATGCCGGTGTGATTCTGCGTTTCTACAATCCGATCCACTGGCGGCGCGGCGTGCGCAACTTCTACCGCGACCATCGCAAACTGCTGTTGGTGGACAAGGCCTTGGCCGTGGTGGGCGGCACCGGTGTGACCGACGAGTTCTGGGAGCCGGACAAGGACGCCAGCCAGTGGCACGAAGTGATGGTCGAAATCACCGGGCCGCTGGTGATTGACTGGCAGGCGCTGTTCAACCGGCAGTTCCACGCCAACGCCCGACGGTTCGCCTGGCGTCCGAAAGAAAACTTCGGTCTTGATCACCTGCCCAAGGCCCCGACAACCGGCGAGGGGCTGGGCCGCGTGGCGTATGCCGATTCCCGCCAGCACCGCGACATCCTGCAATCGCTGGTGCGTGCGCTGAACACCGGGCAAAAGCGGATCTGGCTGGCAACCCCTTACTTTCTGCCCACCTGGAAAGTTCGCCGCGCCTTGCGCCGGGCGGCGGCGCGTGGCGTTGATGTGCGTTTGCTGCTGACCGGACCGCGCACCGATCACCCGTCCGTACGCTATGCCGGTCAACGCTACTACCCGCGCCTGTTACGCGCCGGGGTCAAGGTGTTCGAATACCAGCCCTGCTTTCTGCACCTGAAAATGGTCCTGATCGACGACTGGGTGAGTCTCGGCTCTTGCAACTTCGATCACTGGAACCTGCGCTTCAACCTGGAAGCCAACCTCGAAGCCCTCGACCCCGGACTGACCCGCGACGTGGTCGCCAGCTTCGAAAAAGACTTCGCCCTGAGCGCCGAAACCACGCTGGCAGACTGGAAAGCCAGACCGCTGTGGCGACGGGTCAAGCAGCGCTTGTGGGGCTGGATCGACCGGCTGGTGGTGAACTTGTTGGATCAGCGTAACTGAGGTTTGCGCGGGGCCGATCGTGGCCCCGGCTTGTCATCTGGTCAAACGATGCATTCCAGTGAGCGGTCAACCATGGCTTTGGCCATCTCGGCCATGTGCAACACCGAAAACGCCAGATCACGGCTGGTGCCCTGAGTGCTGTCGCCGGACTCATAGGCCGTTGTAATGATGCAGCGCAGCAGATCCGAAGCGTAGTTGAGCGCTTCCTCCTGGCTGACGGATGCGTTGACGGTGAACAGGGCGGTGGGCGGGTCGGGGACGATTTTATCGGGCATGTTTGCAACTCCTGATCAATGAAAGGAGCCGCCCTTTTCGCTACCAAACGATCAGGGTGGCGGCCGTACGCAGGTTGGTAGACCGGTGACCAGGCAAGCCGGTGCGTCCGAAGACGCCAAGCGCACGGCCACCATAAACGCAGGCCGAAAAAATGCGCCTTGAGAAGGTGGCGCATTGCGCACAGGTCACTCAGGTCTACCAAACCTGATCGCTGATTGGGCAGCGATCGATGAAGGCTAGAGACCTGAATAGCCAAGCGCAAGAGGCCGGGATTTTCTCGGAAATTTCCTTCAATTGGAAGGGAGGTGTCCTGCTGATAATTCCTACAAGAATTATCGAAATGGGTTTTCTGAAGATGTTTTCGGTGTAGGCGGGGGAAGTGACAAGGGCTGTTTGTCAGTATTTCAGCAAGCAGTACATCACCGAGGGCGAGACGTTAAGCAGCTATCGGATCACGTGAAGCAGCATGATGTGTCTCCGCCCTATAGATAATGTGCGGAGTAGGGTGCTTGTAATGAAAATAGCCTGTGCAGCGTTTGCCGGACAGGCTTGTTGCATGAAGGGGGTCGTTAAGGCTTTTTGATATTCTGCATGTAGGTATGATTTGGATCTGTAACGACCTTCTTCGTCAACGCGTCCAGTTCCTTGCTGTGATACATGTCCAGGCATTTCAGCAGGTCGAATTTTATACCCTTGATCTGGGATTCGGCCAAAGGGTTTGTGTAGTCTCTGGCGAGGTATTTTTCAACCAGGGCCTTGACGGCAAGAGGACTTTTTTCCATGTCATAGTAGGTCCAGTCACGCATCGCACTGACACTACTGCCCGCGTCAATTCCGACGTTTACGTCGTATTTATAAGCGGTGGTTATGCAGGTGGCGAGCGCCATGTCCTTGTAGTTTTTTTCAAAAGTTCTGTACATCCCTTCGGGCGATGAGGTGGGGGTGTAGGCAAAGCAGTTGGATGTTGCTAACAAGAGAAGTAGTTTCGTGGTTGCAAGAAATAGCCTCATGGCATTTAGCTCCTTGTGCTGCCTAGTGTTTTTTATAGTCTTGTATGTCGGTATGCGTAGGGTTGATTACGACCTTTTTTGTCAATGCGTCTAGCTCTTTGCTATGGTAAAGATCAAGGCACTTAAGTAAATCGAATTTCACGCCTTTTATTTCGGACTCAACCAGTGGATTTGTATAGTCTCTAACGAGATAATTGTCCACAAGTTCTCTAAGCTTTTCAGGGCTTTTTTCCCAGTCATAATTGGCCCATTCGCGTAGCGCGGTTACACTGCTGCCGGCATCTATCCCGACGGTTTCATTATAGTTGTAAGCGCTGGCGATGCAGGTGGCAAGAACAAGGTCTTTATAGTTTTGTGCATGAGTGCGGTACATTCCCTCTGGTGACGTTGGCGTAACAGATGCATAAATACTAGGCGTATCGAGCGTTAAGAAAATCAGAATTGCTGCACGAAACGAACGCATTATGTAAGGCTCCAGAAATTTGCTTGATCTGTCCGATAGTTAACGCCAGGTTCGTTGAAATAGCAATGGTCATAGCAGATGCTCCCGTCATACAAAGTTGCATGTCCTCGAGCGTCTGACCAGCCTGATATTTCAAATACTATGATGCCTTTTTTGTTGGCCAATGGTCCGCTATCAGAGGGCGGGTATTTGACTATCTCTGGTTTGCCCCAATTTCTTATCAGAAAATTTTTGAGATCAGTGATGCGGAAGAAATATTGATTTCGATCTTCTCCGGAGACTGTCTGATCTGGTGTTTTTGGAATTTTTGCTCCTGTGTAATTTAGAATGTAGCTCATTCTGACTGCGCAGGTGTTTTTCCATCTTGCCAACGCATCAGGATTATTTATATTCTGTGCGACGAACCCCCCAATCACCTCTGCCACTCGCTTTTCCGGCGCTACCGGATCATAAATATGTTGCGAAGCCGCCCAGGCGGCGGTAAAAAATGGCCGTGCCATAGTCCTTCCTTGATCATGTCGTGACGTTTGATACGTGCGCTTTCAAGAAGTCAGGAATAGACCTTGTTGTTGATACGGTTCCAGCCACCTGAGACATTCCCTCCACCGGCACCGTCAGATCTTTTCTGCTGGGTGTAGGTGGTTTTGATTTTTCCGTAGTTCAGGCTGATGGTCTCGCTGGGGATGCCATCGTTGGCATGCTGGGTGTAGTTGGAAATGATGACTTCTTCCAGCAGCACTTCAAAGTATTTGACCTTGTCTCCGCCTGCACGATGCAGTGACAAGACGACTTCCTTCAGGTGCTTGCCCGCGCACAAACTTTCCATGAGCTTGCAGCTCGATTTGTCGAGTGATTTGGTGAACGTGAAATCACTCAAGGACGTCCGACCCGACGAGGCGCCTCCTGAAGAGCTCGCCGTGGCGGAGGTACTTTGGTGCATGCCGAAACCATACCCGGTGATCTCGATGCAGTCCTTGTAGCGGTCATCCAGCGCTTCGCCTGGAATGCCTTCGATTTTGATGTACGCATCAAATGCCATGTTTCAAATCTCCACGTTCGATCGGTCTTACGTTGCATACAGGTATCCATATGTTTCGGCAGCGTAATCTTTATTTTTATCGAACGTGGTGGTCAGCAGCCTTCGGTGTTGACTGAAACATCTTTACTTTTTGTCAGAATGGTCGTACAGACCCTTTCGGCCTCTGTGCATTATCAGGGGGGCTGCCTTGTAAGTGAGGATGGAATTGCTTTGAGTTGCGGTTGCAAGTACCAAGTGTTATTAATATTGGGGGCGGTGGCGCGAGTCTACAGTTTAAAATGATTGATGGGTTTCACTCCGAGCGTAAAATGGCTGATCGGATCCAGTACGGGGTCTATTTGGCGCTGCACCCACATTGCCTCCATTTGAAACTCGGTCAGTGAAATACTTGTCCCTTTACCGATCGGCGTTTCATTGAGGTAGAGGTCTAACAGGTGAGGAGTGCTGGATTCCAGCCCAGAGGTGGTGCTGAGGGTTTTTGTGTTCATAACGTATTGGTTTTCTACACGGGAAGGTAACACTCCAAAGAAACCCAATGATTTTGACACGGTCTCATATTGATATCGAATAACATCGCTCGCATGGTAGTCATTCGATTTGCTGGCTTTAAAATTGGATTGAATCATCCATTTCTCGGGTGTGTAAGTGTTCGTGAATTCATCAACGTTATTCCAGTGTCTGGATGTTATTTCGTAGGGTTTTTTGACAGGGTCATGATCATGGTTGAATAGTGTTGTAACGATGCCGTGGCTCATCCATGAGCGCTCATTCAACAAGTCTATACGCTGCTGCAGGTTGGCATTGTAGTACCAGGCAGGTTCGTATGCGTACCCTGCTCCCAGGAACCTGGGAGGGTCATTCCACAGCGCTCCGGCTCTGGCGTCCGCAATCATTTGATCGTTAGAGGCTTCGGATAAGTAGGTGTCTTTAAAGTATGAAGGAAGGGCGGGTTCGTTTGGTGCGTATGCTGCGGCGATTCGCTCGCCTACTCTCCCATCCTTGTCTATTAACATGACGGGGTTGTTCGATACGAAATTATAGGCGTTCAACCCATCCACACCCCCCGCCGGATCCGGATTGATCCACCGCTGCAGCCATGGCGCGTAATACCTGAATCCGTAATAATAAAGCCCGCTGGCATCGCGCTCTTTACCCGAATAACGCACTGTTTTGTACTTGGCCTCCACTGCACTACGCGCCGCCCACCAGGCCGTGCCGCCGAACGGGTAATAACTTTCCTGGCTGATCAGGCCACCTTGCTGATCCAGCTCCAGCGTGCTCGAGCCCAGATGATCACCCAGGCTGTAACGCACCTGATCGTTCGCAATGGCATCTGGTTTTCCAGCTTCCCAGTGCAAGACCCGCACACTGTTGCGACCCGCCTGAGTCGTAACGACATGAAGGATTTCGCCATCGGCCGTAGTACGAATTTCCAGCCCCGGCAGGTAGCGCACTTCATTGATCAGTGTGCGACCTGATGCCTGAGCAGTACTGATCTTGCGGCAGCGCTGACCCTGGCCGTCATAGACATAGCGTTCGTCATCGTTCGACCCGTCTTCACGTTGCACGGTGGTGATGTGCCGCAACTGATTACGCGCATCCCAGCCCATAACCTGCCCGCGAACCAGTTGCAGCAGATTGCCGTTGGCATCAAAACTCGTAGCGAAATCCACATCCCCGTCATCGTCCGGCAGGCTGCGATTGCTGTCCGGTGCAACGTGCATGTTGCGGGTGAAGTTGTGTGCGCCTTCATGGCGCATTTGCAGCAGGTTACCCGCAGCGTCGTAGCTGTAACGCTGTGTGTAGTTGCTGACCTGGCAAGGATCGAGCGTCGGAACAGGTTGCAGACCGGGCAGCGCCGGACCATGGCTGGCGCCGTTTCTGACCTCCCGGCCAGTGGCTTCGATCAACTGATACACCGTGTCGTAACGGTAACGGCTGATCGGTTCGATAAGCTGGTTGTCGCAATACCGGTCTGGTTGCGAGGCATCGTTGACGAGCAGGATATTGCCCACCGGGTAATAGCTGTAATTGAGTTGCTGCAGCAGCGTGCCGTCAGCAGAGATCGCGCTCAGCCCGATCAGCCTGCCGTCCTGCTGATCATAGGCGTAAAGGCTGACTACGCCATTGCCCGCTGTTTCCTGTTCGACTTGGTTGAAGGCGTTATAGCGAATCGCGCTGACCAGCGTCCGCGCATGCATGCTGTCGTTCAATATCAGGTCTGTGCTGTGCAGCTGACCGGCCAGATTATGAGTTGAAAGCTGGCTATTACCACTGGCATCAGTCTGCGTCAGCACTTCACCTTGTGCGTTGAAAACGCGACAGGTCTGAAGGCCGGCCGGCTCCACCAGCTCATTACGATCAGGCTCGGCTGATGGCCAGTCCGCTGCTTCTGCGGCGAGCAGGAAATGTCGTGTTTCACTGAGTACCGAGCCATGCAGGCTGTAATCCTGCAGCAAGCGCGAGCCCGCCGTATCGTCATGGCGGACCAGTTGATTGCACTGGTTGTGTCCTGCCGCATCTTTCTGGCCATAGGTGAACCGCTCCGCGCAGCGATTCTGTTCGATGATCCTTGTCGGGCGCAGCAGCAGGTCGTACTCGAGCTGCCTCTCGGTGCCGCGACCATCCCAGCCGTGCAAGACCTGGCCCGCCTCGCCGAATAACACCCGTTGCCAGCCGGCATCGACGCTCTCGGTGGCCAACGCGTTGCCGCCAAGGCTGTAGACAGTGCTCCGGTTGGCGTCGGCCAGACGTGGATCAGCGGCGGCGATCATTCTGCCTGCCAGGTCGAAACGCCGCTTGGTAACCCGCATTGCGGCGGCTTCTGCGGCTTCTGTTCGATGTAAGAGGACCTGGCGCACGACCAGCCCACGAACCTCGGAAACGAGCAGTTCCGGCGTATGGGAATGTACCGCGCTATTAACCACGCTTGGCTGCCTTTCTCGCGGCCAGCACTTCCTCGGCTGTATCGTTTTCGTCCTCACTGATGGTGTACCAGACCCGATAGGTCTGTCGGCGCATCCAGCCTTTGGCGGTGATTGTGATGGTCGGACGCCCCAGCGGGTCGTAGAACTGTTTGTCTACAATGTTTTGTGAGCGTATCGATGCGTCGTTCACATACAGATGACTGTTGGCGAAATACGGCCGGTAAACGCGCACCGCCAAGCCTTTATTGTTGTATTCCACACGTTCACTGACACGCCAGCGCGGTGATGCGTGGACAATTTTCGGCCTACCGTCGACCAGTTCGAGATTGCCCCATTCATCGACTGAATAGGCGTTGCCGTCCTCCACCTTTTGACGGGTTTGCAGCGTGCGACCGAAGCCGTCTATCGACGCCATGCTGATGCGGATCTGCCTGTCCAGGTCTTCCGGGTAGCGGTCTGCCGCGAGGGCAGCGGTGGCCAGCGGGATGTGGACCTGCCCCAGAGCCGTGTTGCCGTCGTAATAGAGCGCGCTGGCTTGCCTGCCCAGAGCGTATTCGGGTTGCAGCGCTACCTCGCCGGCAGAAGCCCAATAATGCCCGGCGCGATTGAGTGGAGGAAAACCGACTGCCTCACCCAGTTCCGTGCCGTAAAAGCTGGTTGCCCATATTCTGCCGAAGGCGTCGTAATCAGCTTCCTGACTGTTCTGATTGGGGTCGATGATTCGTTTTGGTTGCAGCACACGATAGTCGTATTCAGCGGTAATGACGCAGCCTGCCGGGTCGGTGATGCGAGTCGCGAACAGATGGTAGGCGTCGTATTCGACGAGACTCCAGCCGTGACTGCGCGTGGGCCTGAACTGAGTGGGATGAAAGAAGTGCTCCTGACCGGCGTAGGTGGCGAAGCCGCGTTTTACCGACCATAGATTCAGGCTGTCTGCTGGCAGAAAGCTTGGCATCTGCTGATAACCGATCTTGACGAGTTTTTCGGCCAGAGTGACGCTGTCCATGACCCGCTCATAGGCGCTCAGTGCATGATCATCCAGTTCAGCCGTTTCAACGGCGTCAGCCAGCGCCTGAAAGGTCGCCTCGCCATCGCCGCAACCGATGTAGCGTTGCACCGACAGACTGGTGAGCGTACGTGGCAAGGTTGCGAAGGGCCCGGACGGATCGGCGAACTGTTCGTAGCTGATCTGCTCAGGCGTCAAGGCGCTTGCCGGAATGAGCATGGCGTCGCCGCGTGTGCGGTAAGGCAGCCCCAGACGCCAGCTCTGCGGGCTGTCCAGGTGGATTGCTTCGGCATGCATTTCATTCAGGTAGAACTGTTGCTGGGCGTCGTCGTGTGACGCCTCCCACCATTGTTGCTGGTGAGGGTCCGCAAAGGGTGGCGCGTCACCCGGTTTCTTGCGCCGCGCATAGTTGACGCTGACTGAGTGGAGCGTCGAGCCGTAGCGGTCCCACGCCAGGTTCAGGCTGTGTTCGCACATCGGATCCTCCAGTTCCTCGGCCTCGTAACGATAGGTGATGACTTCCAGGCTCAGTGGCAGCATCGACGCGTAGGATCGATGTGCGCTCAATGCCTGCAGTTGGCGAACCAGATAGCGGCATGACCGGGTCGAATACAGCACGGTGGGACGTTGACTGGCGTCGAGTCCAAAGACTTCGCTGCGCAGTACCGAGCCGCTCAGCGCTCGCGCCATTTCCTGCAAGGTCGCGTCATCCGCGTCCGTTATTGGCAGCTCTGTCTGGGTTGCGGCGTCGAGTCGGGACAACACATGCTCGCCGGGCAGGCGTGCCAGTAGGTCGCTGCGGTCATGGTCGGTGCAGGGTCTGGCAGGATAGCGTCCGGTGTGGAACCAGGTCTTGTTCAATACCGGAGCGGTAAAGTCTTCCTGATCCTGCGACGACGTTTCGGTGTCGGTCTGCAGGAGCAGGCCGAAGCCGCGAAACTCCCGTTCGCGAGGGTCATAGAAACCCTGTCGATAGCGGAACAACTGAGTCAGCGCATTGCCAGTGACCTTGTCCTGCATGGTTTGCCTGACGACCACATGAACCGGGAACGGTAATTCCGAGACAGCAACGCTGCCTGCGGTCCGCAGCTCGTTTTTTTCGTCCAGCCATTCCTGCGCCGAACTGCGATAGCTGACTTCTCCGGCAGCACCGAGATTGTTGTCCGAGGCCTTTAGCAAATAAGGTTTGCGCACCGAGCCTGCCCGGTCCTCCGCGTAATAAAGGCTCCAGTGCCGTGGCGCCATGTGCGGTACGGTCAGCACCAGGCTGGAGAAACCCAGGCCCAGCAGATCGACCGCACTGAACTGGCAGAGCCGGTCATAACGCACGCCCTCCGGCCAGGGCTGATCGAAGGGCGCGGCCAGACCGTTCCCGCCCCGGTTCATGAAGACCTGAAAGCCATCGGCTTGCAGGTACAGCACGTCACTGGCACCTGAACCGTCCAGGTCGGCCAGCCGCACCTGGCTCGAATCAAAGGCCTCATAGGTGTAGGGCAGGGTGGCAAACAACTGGCCCTTGCCGAACCGGCCTCGGCCCAGGTTTGGCCAGACGCGGATCTCGTTGTGCCGGATCCGGATCAGGTGTTGTTGCCCCGTACCCAGAAGGTCGCTGAACGCCACGAGTTCAGTGGAACTGTCGCTGAGCAATGGCAGGCGATCCTCGTGGTGAGGGATGTCCACTGCTGCGGCGAATCCATCGGCTCGACGGTTGGCATACAGGCGAACGCTACGTGGGCCAATCAAGGCCAGATCTGACAGCCCGTCGCCGACCAGGTCCGCCATCTGGCCTTGCGGGTGGAAAAACTCTGTAGGAAAAGCCGAGAACGTGGCGTAGTTCGACCAGCTTCGATCAGGGTTGAGCGTAAAGAATCCGGCCATTCCCGGCTGGGCGACAATCCAGTCCAGCCGCCCGTCGCCGGTCAGATCCGTGAGGGCCTGACGTACCGGTGTGGCTGAATCAGCCGTGGGGATGCGGGGTAGCGGTTGACAGGTTCCGTAGACAACGGCGTCCGCTGTGCCAGCGGTATCACGGACCGGTTCGCGATAAAGCCACGCCTTGTCGTCTCGATACAGAAGGCCGGGCAAGCCGTCGCCATACAGATCGACCAACTGGTATTGCTGGCCGTCATTCAAACCGGCCATGGGCTCCAGCGGCGTGTAGATGCCTGACTCAAGACTGAAACCGGTGTATTGAAATTGCACAGGAGGTTGCTGATCGACGCGCCGCCAGTCCGTACCATCCCATGCCTGCGAATGCGCTGCGCTCAGCAGGTTGTAGCCGAGAGCTGTCTGATAATGCTCCAGCAGCAGTCGCCGGGTCAGCAGCGGGGCTTCTCCGAGCTCATCCGGGAAGTGATGGAACATCAGAACCTGCCGGCACAGGCGCAGATTACCCAGCTCAAAACCATAGGCGAAACTTGAATGCGGATCACTGCGCACCGGCCAGGTAAATTGCTCATCGTATTCGGGGGGCGGGTCACTGCGGGTGTCGCGCTGGTCATAGTCGAATATCAGGTCGAAATGCCATAGCAAACCGTCCAGCGAATCTTCCTGCCACAGGTAAAGTACGGGGTGCGCCTTGGCATTGCCGTAGCGAACCCGGCTCAGGTAGCGTTGGGCGCGGAAGTTTCTCGGGTGATCCTCCGCCAGGCCCTGATGGTCTTCGGGCTTGTACTCATAGAGGATGTGTTCGCCGACGGCATTCATGCTTTCATCCAGCAACCATTCGGCAACCCGATTCATGTCTGCCGGGTCGGCAATGCGCGACGACGTCCTCCTGCCATAAAGGTTCAGGCTGCCGTCGGCGCCGTGGATCAGCCAGAAGCCGGGATCTGCAATGTCCACGCGCCAATGCTCGATGCGCGCAAAGGCCCCTTCGACTCGGCTGAAGTAACGCACCACCTGATAAGTCGCATTCAAATCATGACCGTTGTAGCGGCTGACCTGACTCGAAACCAGTGCGCCGCTGTCGTCGCGTTCGGGCAGGCAGACATCGCCTCCGGGGCCGAAAATGAGGTCGTCGTCGGTGTAGTTCGGTACGCCCTTGCTGGCACGACGCGCCAATTTGCTGGTGTTCAGGTTCCAGCCAAGTCCGAATACGCCGTTGCCGGAAGTGCTCTGATAACTCAGCGACAGGGCGGGCGCGTAACCGCGGCCCTGGCTGATCGGCAGGGCGATTTCCAGTGACGCCGCGCCGCTAGTGCCAACGGCTCCCCAGCCCTTGCCGATGCTTTGAATCGCGCCACCGCCTTTGGGTAATGACGGAGTGGCTACAGCCGGTTGCAGGGACGGCGGCGATTGATTTTGCGATTGAGCTTCCATGGAGCTTGCTCCCAGTCGGTTAACGGCTTTTCGCCGTGTAGCGCATGTGCACGATAATGTCGGTGATCGAGCGCGCTGCGCCGCCGGGTTGGAAAAGCTCAGGGTCCAGCGAGAGATTGCGCCAGTGCGCTCGAACGGCAGATAGCGCTCATCGTCGAAGTTGAAAACGGGCCAGGTTGCGTAACAGGGAGAAGGGGTGCTCGGTCATGTCCGGCTCTCCAGTGGTCATGACCCAGCCTTGTTTACCATGGCGCTCGCGTCTAGCTGACAAAAGTGTCAGTCAACCCTCAACAACACCAAAAATTTCTCATCAAAACAAAGTATTAGCGCCCGGCGCTGAAGGTATATTCATTGGCGATTGACTACCCAACGGTTATGCCTATTGGTTCTTGACCAAGCCGCGTGCTTCCGTTTGTCTGCTGTTATGGTTGAAGGGCGTCACTAACGGCGGGTAGAGGTTTCAAGGATGAGCTCGATCATGCACACCAACACGCCGCAATTGGCGGTCAGCGATTCACGGGGTCTGCCGGTACGCAGTGTGCAGTTCCATCGTGGCGCTGATGGTCAGCCTGTTGACGCGAGGGTGACACAGCACTATTTCGACAAGGCCGGGCGACTGATCGCCAGTCGCGATCCACGTTTTTCCAGTCGTTTGAAATACGGTGTCTGTGCGCCTGTGAACCTGATGCAAATCGTCAGCTTGTCCGGGGCTTTGCTGTTATCGAAAAGTGTCGATTCAGGTTGGCGGGTGAGCCTGAACGGCGAAGCGGGGCAGTTAGTCGACAGCTGTGACGGACGTGACAACCCGCGCCAGATCGAATACGACGGGCTGTTGCGCCCTTTGGCGATAAACGAATCAGGCCGAATGACCGAGCGCTTCACTTATGGCGGGCCTGCCACTGCTGAGCATAACCAGTGCAATCAACTGATTCGCCATGACGATACGGCAGGCTCGCGCTTGCTGCTGGACTATGGACTGTCGGGCAGGGCGTTGAGCGAAAAAAGGTACTTCCTGCAGTCGCCCGACAGCCCGGACTGGCCACTTGCCGAGCCCGATCGTGATGCACTGCTGGAGCCCGTAGGCCTGCAGACACGCTGGGCTTTCAACGCGCAGGGCGAAGCGCAGGTGCAGACTGACGCCAACAGTAACGTCCAGCGTTTCAGTCACGGTGCGGATGGGCAACTGCGCGCTGTTGAACTGACCCTGGCCAATACGGAACAGCCGCAAACGCTGGTCAGTGCGATTCACTACGACGCGTTCAATCAGGTCGAGCAGGAGACCGCGGGAAATGGTGTGGCCAGTCGCTATGTGTATGATCAACAGGACGGTCGGCTGACTGAGCTCAGTGCGCTATTTGCCGACGGCTCAGTGTTGCAAAAACTGAACTACAGCTATGACCCGGCAGGTAACGTTCTACTCATCAACGATGCCTCGCAACCAGACCGGTATTGCGGCAATCAGCGTATCGAGCCGATAAACCGTTACTGTTACGACACGTTGTATCAGTTGATCGAAGCCACGGGGCGTGAGGTCAGAAACGGCGCTACCCATGGTCCGGCGCTACCCGGTCTGCAACCTCTGCCGACGCTCGATCCTTGCCAGGTCAGCAACTACACACAGCGTTACAGCTACGACGCTGCGGGTAACCTACTGCAAATGCGCCACGAAGGCGCACACAACTTCACCCGCAACATGCACGTTGCACCGGACAGCAATCGCAGCCTGCCCGACGATGACGGGGATGTGGATTTCGCCACGAGTTTTGATGCCAACGGCAATCTGCTGCAGTTGGTTCGCTGGCAGGTTATGGGTTGGGATGCGCGTAATCAGTTGCAGCGCATCACCACTGTGCAGCGTAAAGACGCACCGAACGATGACGAACGCTATGTCTATGACGGCCAGGGTCAACGTTGTCGCAAGATCAGTACTGCTCAGGCATCAGGTCGCACGCTGATCAACGAAGTGCGCTACCTGCCGGGGCTGGAAATTCGTACTACGGCCGATGGAGAAATCCTTCATGTCGTTACGACTCAGGCGGGTCGCAACAGTGTGCGGGTGTTGCACTGGGAGGCTGGAAAACCGGGCGCTGTTGAGAACGATCAGGTGCGTTACAGCCTGGGTGATCATCTGGGCTCGAGCACGCTTGAGCTTGATCAGCAAGGCGGTCTGATCAGCCAGGAAAGTTATTACCCCTTTGGCGGCACGGCCTGGTGGGCGGCGCGCAGTGCAGTGGAGGCCAAGTACAAAACAGTGCGTTATTCGGGTAAAGAGCGCGATGCCAGCGGGCTTTATTATTACGGGTTCAGGTATTACGCGCCGTGGTTGCAGCGGTGGATCAATCCGGACCCGGCGGGGGCTGTGGATGGGTTGAATTTTTATGCAATGGTTCGGAATAATCCGGCAGCTTGCGTGGACCCCTCTGGGCTCGCCGGCGACTATCGTGGACGGCGAGACAGTGTCGAGCGTGAAGTGTTACTTGATACCCGCATTCTTGCGCGTGGTAGAAGCGAAATATCAAGGCTTCCAAACACTGAAAGTAATTATATGGACAAGGCTTTTAAGCTCGCTCACCTTGCCTTTGATAAAAGCTCGACAATTCTCGCCGCTCCGGCGTTGGCGGACATGCCTGAAATGCTGGTGAGTTATGTGTTGGGGGACAGCGTCAAGGAGAGGCTTGGCGAGGTGGTTGAAACATACACTGCAACGGCGGCCATGCTGAAAGAATATGATGAAGGAGGGGAGCAGTACAATCAGATTGCTGTGATGAAAAGCTATCGAGGGACGGATGCATTTATTGACCTTGAAGATCAGCATAAGCGCATATTCATAGTAGAAGACTTTTTAAAGCATCATGTGGCGGGCACATCAATCACACTGGGGCATGAAGTGTCCCACATCGTCCGCGACAACGAAATTCTTGATTTCGGGTACCTGGCTCCCGGCTTACGGGATGAAAAGGAAGCCGCTATAAGTGAGGAGAGCTACCTGACGCACCTTGAGGGCGGGCTTCAGTCGGCGATGGAATATTCTTATGGTCAAAAAAATCCGCACATGTTTCGAAGCGTCGAGCGCATGATGCAAAAGAATGTGCTAGGTACTGAGAGAGCCATGGAACTTTTCAAGGTCAAGAGCATGCAGGACCTGAAAGTCGAGCGTTTGAGCGATCCCGGAGTACGAACCAATCTATTGATGAACAATGCAGACAGCTTGGCAATGTTAAGTTTCATGCTTGCGGAGTCGGCTGTGAAAGGCCGTCTGAGAAGCTGGGGTGCATTGGTATAATGCCGGCAGTGGGCAAGGCTGACAGTTTTTATAGCTGCACGCCCATAGCCGGGAATAAGGTCATATCAAACTTTCATGGATGAAGGTAATGAGTTCGATTGTGCACAGCAATACGCCAATACTGGCGGTCATTGACCCGCGTGCGCTGGCCGTGCGTAGCGTGCAGTTCTGTCGAACTGTGGCCGGGCAGGCTCTTTCCGCGCGGGTGACCCATCAGCGCTATGACTGGGCAGGGCGTCCGGTTGTCGGTCGTGATCCGCGTCTGTTCAGTCGCTCGGAAACCGAAGCGCAGACCCCGGCAAATCGGGTGGTCAGGTTCGGTCTGTCCGGAGCGGCCTTGCTGAGCGAAAGCGTCGACTCAGGTTGGCGACTGAACCTGATGGGCGAGGCCGGGCAGTTGCTTGAAAGCCGGGACGGGCGAGGCACTCAGCGCTTGATGGAATACGACAGTTCGCTGCGCCCGGTCTCTGTGACAGAGCAGGGGCTTGTCGTCGAACGCCTGGCCTATGGTGGTGCCGACGCCGCTGAGCATAACCAGTGCAATCAACTGATTCGCCATGACGATACGGCAGGCTCGCGTTTGTTGCATGATTACGGCCTGCTTGGCGCTGCGCTGGGTGAGAAACGGCATTTTTTGCAAGCGCCTGAAAGTCCGGACTGGCCGCTGGCCGAAGCAGAGCGAGATGCGCTGCTTGAGCTTGTCGGGCTGCAAACCCGCTGGGGTTTCAATGCGCTGGGCGAAATGCTCGTGCAGACCGATGCCATGGGCAACACGCAGGCCTTTGGCATGACCGTCGCTGGGCAGTTGAAAGCTGCTGAACTGACATTGGCCGGTGCCGCACAGTCGCAGACGCTGGTCAGTGAAATACGTTACAACGCGCTTGACCAAGTCGAGCAGGAAACGGCGGGCAATGGTGTTGTCAGTCATTTCCAATATGATCCGCAGGACAGTCGGCTCGCTGCGCTCAACGCGATGGCGGCGGATGGCGCGCTGTTGCAAAAGCTGATTTACAGCTATGACCCGGTCGGTAATGTTCTGGTGGTCAACGATGCGTCCCAGCCAGACCGCTATTGCGACAACCAGCTTATCGAACCGATCAGTCGCTTCGAGTACGACACGCTGTATCAACTGATCGAAGCCAGCGGCCGTGAAGTCAGAAACGGTGCCAGCCATGGCCCGGCGTTGCCGGGCCTGCAATCTCTGCCGACGGATGATCCGTGTCAGGTCAGCAACTACACACAGCGTTACAGCTACGACGCTGCGGGTAACCTGCTGCAAATGCGCCACGAGGGCGCGCACAACTTCACCCGCAACATGCACGTTGATCCCGACAGCAATCGCAGCATGCCCGACGATGACGGCGACGTGGATTTCGCTACGAGTTTCGACGCCAACGGCAACCTGTTGCAACTCGTGCGTGGGCAGACCATGAGCTGGGATGTGCGTAATCAGTTGCAGCACATCACCACTGTGCAACGTGAAGACGGGTCGACCGATGAGGAACGCTATGTCTATGACGGCCAGGGTCAACGTTGTCGCAAGATCAGTACTGCTCAGGCATCAGGTCGCACACTGATCAATGAAGTGCGCTACCTGCCGGGGCTGGAAATTCGTACTACGGCCGATGGCGAAATCCTTCATGTCGTTACGGCTCAGGCGGGTCGCAACAGTGTGCGGGTGTTGCACTGGGAAGCTGGAAAACCAAGCGCTATTGCGAACGATCAGGTGCGTTACAGCCTGGGTGATCATCTGGGCTCAAGCACGCTGGAGCTTGATCAGCAAGGCGGTCTGATCAGCCAGGAAAGTTATTACCCTTTTGGCGGCACGGCCTGGTGGGCGGCGCGTAGTGCAGTGGAGGCCAAGTACAAAACAGTTAGGTACTCGGGTAAAGAGCGTGACACCAGTGGGCTTTATTATTACGGGCTCAGGTATTACGCGCCTTGGTTGCAAAGGTGGATCAATCCGGACCCGGCGGGGGATGTGGATGGGTTGAATCTGTACAGGATGGTCAGAAATAATCCGCTTGTTTACGTTGATGCGAAGGGCCAGCAACCTGAACCTGTTCCAAAAACTATTCACCAGATCTGGATAGGTGAAAACCGGGATGCCTTGAAGGCTCAGGTCAGCAATATCAACAGAACCGTTGAAATGGCGTGGGGGTATAAAGTGAAGTTGCATCTGGAAACGAGCAGGCCGGATATTTACTCTGAAATCGAAAAAGATTTGAAATCGGAAGTGGTCCCGCTCGCTGGGTCCGATTTTTTCCAGCGGTTCAAGGAGCAGCCGCTTTACGTGGCTTATGAAGATTTCCGAAAAAACAATCAGAATTACGCATTCGCGGTAGACGTTTTACGGATGCATACCGTTCATGAGTTGGGCGGAATTTATTCAGACGTTGATGATGTTTATACCGGCGCAGATACCGAGGATATGACGCCGTTGGGAGATCAATCACTGCTTGCTGAGCAGAACGAAGTTCTAACACTGAACCCGGTTCATGTGCCTTGGGAATCTGAATATTCGGTTGACAGTTTCATGGTTAATAATAGCTCGTTTGCCGCTCATGCCGGTGCTGGCGTATTACACGATATGATGGACGAAGGTGTCAAACGGTATAACAGTGCTTTAAACAGCGGGCTCTATCCAGATCCTATGGGGCTGTCGGGGATCGGCTTTAATTTAATTTGGAACGATGATGCAGACGCAAGGGTGCGAGTATTGTCAAACATCGTAGGCCCTGGTCTGTTTACAGACGTAATAGGCCGATCTGATCAAGAGTACGGAGACTTACTGGATCATTTTAGAGCTTACGTTTTTGACGACGCCCCTTTTACAGCTGACGAACAAATGATGAGGAAAATGCCGTTGAACGCCTATATACGGAGCGGCGCGGCGCAAACCTGGCGCTGACCATAAACCGATAAAACCCGCCTCAATGAGACGGGTTTTATCCAGTATTTACTGCACTTCCACCGCCAGACTGTCGCTGATCTTCTTCTGCCAGATCTGCGGGCCGGTTATGTGAACGGATTCGCCGGTGCTGTCTACCGCAACGGTCACCGGCATGTCCTTGACCTCGAACTCGTAGATCGCTTCCATGCCCAGCTCGGCGAAGGCCACGACGCGGGATTTCTTGATCGCCTGAGCCACCAGATAGGCAGCACCACCAACGGCCATCAGGTACACGGCCTTGTGGTCACGGATCGCTTCGATGGCGGTCGGGCCGCGTTCGGATTTGCCGATCATGCCCAGCAAACCGGTCTGATCGAGGATCTGCCGGGTGAACTTGTCCATCCGGGTGGCCGTGGTCGGGCCGGCCGGGCCGACGACTTCTTCGCGTACCGGATCAACCGGGCCGACGTAGTAGATGAAGCGACCCTTGAGGTCTACCGGCAGGGTTTCACCCCTGTTGAGCATTTCGACCATGCGCTTGTGCGCTGCGTCGCGGCCGGTGAGCATCTTGCCATTGAGCAAAACGGTTTCGCCCGGTTTCCAGCTTTGTACTTCTTCCGGGGTCAGGGTATCGAGGTTGACGCGGCGGGCCGATGGGCCGGCTTCCCAGACGATTTCCGGGTAGGCGTCCAGCGATGGAGCCTCCAGCGAGGCAGGGCCGCTGCCGTCGAGCACGAAGTGCGCGTGGCGGGTGGCGGCGCAGTTGGGGATCATGCACACCGGCAGCGACGCGGCGTGGGTCGGGTAATCCATGATCTTGACGTCGAGCACGGTGGTCAGGCCGCCCAGGCCCTGAGCGCCAATGCCCAGCTGGTTGACCTTCTCGAACAGCTCCAGACGCATCTCTTCGATACGATTCTGCGGGCCGCGGGCTTTCAGTTCGTGAATGTCGATGGACTCCATCAACACTTCCTTGGCCATGACCGCGGCCTTTTCTGCGGTGCCGCCGATGCCGATGCCGAGCATGCCCGGCGGGCACCAGCCTGCGCCCATGGTCGGAACGGTTTTCAGAACCCAGTCGACGATCGAGTCGGAAGGGTTGAGCATCGCCATCTTCGATTTGTTTTCCGAGCCGCCGCCTTTCGCCGCGACGTCCACTTCCACGGTGTTACCCGGGACGATGGAGTAGTGAATGACGGCCGGGGTGTTGTCCTTGGTGTTTTTGCGAGCGCCTGCCGGATCGGCAAGGATCGAGGCACGCAGCACGTTTTCAGGCAGGTTGTACGCGCGGCGCACGCCTTCGTTGATCATGTCGTCCAGGCCCATGGTGGCGCCGTCCCAGCGAACATCCATCCCCACGCGCACAAAAACCGTGACGATGCCGGTGTCCTGGCAGATCGGGCGATGACCGGTCGCGCACATGCGCGAGTTGATCAGGATCTGGGCGATGGAGTCACGAGCGGCAGGCGACTCTTCACGCAGATACGCCTCGTGCATGGCCTGGATGAAGTCCACGGGGTGGTAATAGGAAATAAACTGCAGTGCGTCTGCAACGCTCTGAATCAGGTCGTCTTGCTTGATCACGGTCATGCGGCGCGCTCCTCTGTAAGGACGGGAACATTCAATTACGCTATCGGCGGCAGTCTGGAACTGCGGCTTGAACCAGAGCTGTCAGGGTGGCGATAGCGGGCGCAAAAAGGCGCGGCAGTATAACCCGCCCGACAGGCCAGTCTGTACAATCGCCGTTATTTTCTGCACAGGCCGTCTTGATGCCTCAATTGCATGTGGGTGAGCTTAGCTGGTCGGTGGCATCGGCCAGCAATCTGCTCGACGCCCTGAACCATGCCGGTATTCCGGTCCCTTACAGCTGTCGTGCCGGCAGTTGCCATGCGTGTCTGGTGCGCGTCGTAAAGGGCGAGCCTGAAGACGCTTTGCCCGACGCGCTGCCTGTCGAAAAGCGCCAGCAGGGTTGGCGGCTTGCCTGTCAGTGCCGAGTGACGGGGGATCTGGCTGTCGAGGTGTTTGACCCACAGCGTGATGGCCTGCCTGCCACGGTGGCAGGCTGCGACTGGCTCTCTGCATCGGTGCTGCGTTTGCGTCTGGAGCCAGCGCGACCGCTGCGCTACAGCGCCGGGCAGCACCAGGTGTTGTGGACCGAGAGCGGTGTTGCGCGGCCTTACTCGCTGGCGAGCCTTCCCGGTGAGGATGCGTTTCTGGAGTTTCACATTGACTGCCTGCAGCCCGGGGCCTTCCGTGACGTCGCCCGCCAGTTGCAGGTCGGTGACGCCCTGAGGCTCGGCGAGTTGCGTGGCGGGGCGCTGCGTTACGACCCGGACTGGCAGGAAAAACCGTTGTTGCTGCTGGCCGCCGGCACCGGGCTCGGGCCCTTGTGGGGTGTACTGCGCGAGGCGCTGCGCCAGGACCATCAGGGCGCCATACGCGTGATTCATCTGGCCCGCGACAGCCAGGAGCACTACCTGGCCGATGAACTTCACGCTTTGGCTGAGCGTTATCCCCAAGTGCATGTTCAGTTGGTTACCCCGCAGACGCTACAGGCAACCCTGGCTGAACTGCGCCTGTTGTCGCGGCACGCGATGGCGCTGGTGTGTGGCAGTGCCGACAGCGTGGAGATGTTTGCCAAGCGCCTTTATCTGGCGGGGCTGCCGCGTAATCAGTTGCTGGCGGATGTGTTTGTGGCGCGGGAGTAAGAGTGACGTCAGTTACAGCTCTCGTTCTTCGGCACGATAATCACATGATTCGCAGGGCTGACCCAACGTAAAAGGCCCCGACTCTTGCGAGACGGGGCCTTGGCTTGCCGTGTGCTGCGATCAGACCAATGGGTCGCCGACGTGCAGAATCTTCATGCCGTTGGTGCCGCCGATGGTGTGGTAGCTGTCGCCCTTGGTGAGGATGACCCAGTCACCTTGCTCGACCAGACCACGCTTGAGCAGTTCGTCGACTGCGGCCTGGCTGACCTGACCTGGCGGCAGGGCTGCCGGGTCGAATGGCACGGTGTAGACACCACGGAACATCGCTGCACGCGCCTGAGTACCACGGTGCGGAGAGAACGCGTAGATCGGCACCGAGGAGCGGATGCGCGACATGATCAGCGGGGTGTAGCCGCTTTCGGTCAGTGCGATGATCGCCTTCACACCCGGGAAGTGGTTGGCGGTGTACATGGCCGCCAGCGCGATGCTTTCATCGCAACGGGTGAACGAGTGACCGATACGGTGGCTGGAAGTCTTGCCGGTCGGGTGCTTTTCAGCACCGATGCAGATACGGGCCATGGCCTGAACCGCTTCGATCGGGTAGGATCCTGCAGCACTTTCGGCCGACAGCATCACAGCGTCGGTGTAGTCGAGCACGGCGTTGGCCACGTCGGACACTTCGGCACGCGTCGGCATTGGGCTGGAGATCATCGACTCCATCATCTGCGTGGCAACGATCACTGCCTTGTTGTGGCGACGAGCGTGCAGGATGATGCGTTTCTGTACGCCGACCAGTTCGGCATCACCGATTTCGACGCCCAGGTCACCACGAGCGACCATGACCGCATCACTGGCGCGGATCAGCTCATCCAGCACTTCGTCGTTGGCAACGGCTTCGGCGCGTTCGATCTTGGCCACCAGCCAGGCCGTACCACCGGATTCGTCGCGCAACTGGCGAGCGTATTCCATGTCGGCGGCGTCGCGCGGGAAGGAAACGGCCAGGTAGTCGAGGTCCATCTCGGCAGCGAGCTTGATGTCCTGCTTGTCTTTTTCGGTCAGTGCCGGCGCCGTCAGGCCACCACCACGACGGTTGATGCCTTTGTGGTCGGACAGCGGGCCGCCGATCAGCACGGTGCAGTGCAGTTCGTTAGCGGTCTGGGTGTCGACGCGCATGACCACGCGACCATCGTCGAGCAGCAACTCGTCGCCTACGCCGCAATCCTTGACCAGATCCGGGTAGTCGATACCCACGATCTGTTGGTTGCCACTGGTCAGCGGATGAGCGGTGGAGAAGGTGAACTTGTCACCGACCTTCAGCTCTATTCGCTTGTCGGTGAACTTTGCGATACGGATCTTCGGACCCTGCAGGTCGCCCAGCAGAGCGACGAAGCGCCCGTGTCTGGCGGCGATTTCGCGGATCAGCCTGGCGCGAGCCTTGTGCTCGTCCGGAGTACCGTGGGAGAAGTTCAGGCGAGCAACGTCCAGACCCGAAAGGATCAGTTGTTCGATGACTTCCGGCGAATTGCTTGCAGGGCCAAGTGTGGCGACGATTTTGGTGCGGCGAACGGTCATGCACAAACTCCTTAATTGAAGCGCAGCGAGAGGCTACTCCTGTCTGGGTCTTTAGTCATTGTTCCTTTGCACTACCGTGTCAGGGTCAGGGAGGGCAATCGGCTGACAACCGGCGCTCTATTGGCCTGAAGAAACAGACTGTGACGCCGATACAGGGCAGAGAACAGGAGAGTCCCATGCGTATTGTAACGATTGTTGTATTACTGACTGCGCTCAGCGGTTGCACCCGCTGGGCGATGAATTCCAACCTTGATCACGCTTACCTTGCCTATCAGGAAGGTGACTGTGATCGGGTGATGCTCGATCTCTCCAAGGTCGAACGCCAGAGCCGCTCGCGCCGTTATGTCCAGCCGGAAGTGTCGATGTTGCGCGGCCAGTGCCTGGAACGGCAGAAATTGTATGTCGACGCGGCACAGACCTATCAATTCCTGATGGCGCAGTATCCAGAAAGTGAATACGCCTTCCGTGCACGCGCCAGACTCGACACGCTGGCACAAACAGGTCTTTACCCCAGGGCTCAACCTGCCAGACCCATACCTGTACCTGTTCGAAACGCTCCTGTATCGAAATAATTACCCTCGTTTGAATGGAAGGTGCTGTGTTCGGGTGGATTTCGAATAATTGTGAGCTAGGCTGAGGTCACAAAGCGGACGAGCTGCAGGGCTCCGGGTCGAGACTGTTTCCTGGATAGCCTCTGTCGTGCAGCGCATTAGAAGTCCGCAACGAACACACGGTGCCGCGTGGTCGCAGCATCGGTCTCGGAAGGCAGCCTGCCATGTATAAAGAGCGGAAAATCGAACGTCATCAACTGCAGGATTATTTGCAGGTTTTCAATCGTCATACCGGCAAGCTGGTGGGGTGTCTGGGGAATGTGTCCGGTGAGGGGCTGATGCTTATCAGCAGCCTGCCGGTGCTGGTGGGCGCGAGATTCGATCTGTGCCTGAAACTACCGAATGGCAACGTCGGACAGCCCATCGATGTGAGTGCCAGGTGCCTCTGGTGTCACGAAGACGAGACACCAGGCAGCTATGACTCCGGTTTTGAATTGTGTCAGGTCTCGGCAGAGTATCTGGAGTTCGTGCAGCTGTTGCGACAGTACTTCTGTTTTTACCCCTCCTACGAAGCCTCTGCCTGAGGCTGCTGCCTGACGGGCAGGGCGTCGTTCATAACGTACCTGCCTTTTTCCAGCTCATGTAACGGTTGACCAGCTGTGGGCCCAGTTCTCCTGGCCGCGCATCCATGATCACGATGCCTTGCGCGCTCAAACGATCGTGCAGCGAAGCGCGGGCATTGAGGAAGTCGATCGTCCCGCAATAACTCAGTGCTTCATCGTAGGTGTGTACCGGCGAGTGGCGCAGGCCGTCGAGGACTTCTTCGCGCAGACTGGCGATCAGTACCCGATGCTGTTTGCCGAGCTGCCTGGCAGCGGCCAGCAGTTCCTCATCGTCTTCATCACGCAAGTTGGTCATCAACACCACCAGTGAACGTCTTTTATGACGAACCATCAGATGGCGCACGGCGGCGCTGTAGTCAGCGGGGCGCCGGGTGGTCTGCAGGTCATAGACCGTGTTGAGCACCCGATTCAGCTGCCCAGGCCCCTTCACCGGCGCCAGATAACGATCCTGCTCGCCGGCAAAGGTCGCAATACCGACAGAATCACCCTGACGCAGCGCGACATAACTCAATAGCAGGCAAGCGTTGAGGGCGTGATCGAAGTGAGACAGGTCGCCGTCCTGACTGCGCATCCGACGTCCGCAATCGAGCATGAAAACGATTTGCTGATCCCGCTCGTCCTGGTATTCCCGTGCGATGGGCGCTCGCTGGCGGGCGGTGGCTTTCCAGTCGATCTGGCGCAGGCTGTCGCCCTCGCGAAATTCACGCAACTGGTTGAATTCCATGCCCAGCCCGCGGCGTTGTAGCTGGCGTATGCCCAGTTGGCTCAGCCAGTTATCCACCGCCATCAATTGACCGCCGCAGAGGCGGGCGAAATCCGGATAGACCCGCGTGGTGCCGGGCACTGCCAGGTAGCGTCGTGTCGTCCACAGGCGCAACGTTCCCGGCAGGCTGATTTCGCACTGCTCAAACGTAAAGTGACCCCGGCTTGACGGGCGCAGGCGATAGCCGATGCTGCCTTTACCGCGTGCGGCCAGGGTGAGGGACTGAGGCAGGTTTTCGTGTTCCAGCCCGTGCGGCACATGATCGAATAGCCGCACGATCACGGGTCTGCGATTGTCGTGCTGCACGTCGAGCCGGACTTCGTTCCAGCGGTCCAGCGTCAGACTGCCCGCCAGCTCGCGCTGCACGCGTGGCGAGGGGCTTCTGAGCAGCCAGATTGCATCAAGCACGCTCACGACGACGAGGGCCAGCAATGCCCCCCAGTAAAGGTCGTCGATTTTTGCCGGATACTCGATGCCCAGCGCATGAAACGTTCCGAGCAGCAAGGCCACGCCCATCAGTCCGCCGAGCCAGCGCAGCAGCGTTATCGACGGCTTGAGGACCTGTTTCACAGGCGCGGTGCCGCGACCTGGTCGAGGATCTGCCTGAGCACCTGATCCACCGACAGGCCTTCGATGTCCAGCTCAGGCGACAGCCTGACCCGGTGTCGCAGCACTGCCAGTGCACAGCCCTTGATATCGTCCGGGGTCACGAACTCGCCGCCACGCAACACGGCTCGGGCCCGCCCACCACGCACCAGCGCAATCGACGCGCGAGGGCCTGCGCCCTGACTCAGACCTGGCCAGGTGCGCGTGCTGCGTGCCAGTCGCACGGCGTAGTCCAGCACTTGCTCATCGATGGGCAGTTCGCTGGCAATGCGTTGCAGCGCCTGAACCTCGCGGGCCTGCATGATGACCCTGAGCGGTCGCACATCCAGCATGTCAGCCCGGGACGAGCGGGTGACCTGACGTACCATGTTCAGCTCTTCCTGCGCTTCGGGATAATCCATGCGCAGTTTGAGCATGAAACGATCCAGTTCAGCTTCAGGCAATGGATAGGTGCCCTCCTGTTCGATGGGGTTCTGGGTCGCCAGCACCATGAACGGCTGCGGGATCGGCAGGGCGCGCCCTTCAAGGGTGACTTGCCGCTCCTGCATCGCTTCGAGCAAAGCCGCCTGGGTCTTGGCCGGTGCCCTGTTGATTTCGTCGGCCAGCAGCAGGTTGGTGAACAGCGGCCCCTTGCGCAGCTTGAACTGCTCGGTCTGCATGTCGTATACCGCATGACCGGTGACATCGCTGGGCATCAGGTCCGGCGTAAACTGGATGCGGGCGAATTCGCAGCCGATGCAACTGGCCAGCGCCCGAACCAGCAGCGTCTTGCCAAGTCCCGGAACACCTTCCAGCAACACATGCCCGCCGCCAATGAGCGCGGTCAGCACATCGTCGATAACCGCATTTTGTCCAATCACGGCCTTTTGCAGCTCATTGCGCAACGCCTGAGCCAGCTGGCTGGCGCGCTGCCGCTGCTGCAACTGGGTGGTGGATTCGGCTGCGGGCTCGGCAAGTGGCTCGGTGCTGCTGCCTGATGGGGCGGGTGTTTGATCGCTCATAGGGCATTCCTGATTGTTTGCAGGTGGGCTACCTGGCGGGTGAATTCGCTGTGTGACAGGCGTTGCGGCGGGCGAGGGCGCAGCGCGTCGCTGATGGCGCTGGTGGGCTGACGGGTCAGGCGTGCAAGCACTTGCCATTGTTCGGCAATGACCAGCCGCTCGAAACCGGGATGCAGCTGGCGGGCGCGACGCAGGATGTCCTGTTGCAGGCGTTTGATCAGCGTCTGCTGCCCGGTGTGTTTGCGCAGGAACTCGGCACTGGCGCGCAGGTGCTCGGTCAGCTGGCGGCGTGCAAGTGGTGCGGGCCTGCGCAACGGGCCCTCGCGCAGACCGATGTGCCACAGACCCAGGCCGATCAGCAGTGCCAGCGTCAGCAGCGCCTGAGGAAAGTTGCGCAGCAACAGGCTCAGCAGGTTGTCGTGTTCGGTTTGCAGCACCAGGGTCACTTGGCTGTCCTGCGTCAGATACCAGAGCAGCCAGGCATTGTCATAGTGGCCGATCGAGCGGGTTTTCCACAGGTTGGCGTCTGTGATAACCGTGATCAGCCCATTGCCCCGGCTTATCTGCAGCAGGTGCGTGGCATCGTCGCTGTTGGCCCAGGACTGGGCGTGATCTTCCGGGTCTTCGAGGTGAAACGCCGGATCGAAACTCATGTAGGCCGGGGCGCTCTCGTTTTCCAGATACAGGCGGGTCAGCTCTGGCCAGGGCATTTTCTTGTGTTTGGGGGCGGGCGTCATCAGCGGGATGGGCAGTGGCGGCTGAGCGTCGGTCAGTTGCTGTTCCTTGGCATTGATGTCTTTGGTGAGGTACTGGTGAATCTGCAGACTGTCCAGCAGCAGATCGCCGCTGCGACCTTTTTGTTCGTCCCAGAGTTGTTCGGCGACAAACAGCAGGTGCCCGCCTGCTTCGGCCCAGTCCAGCAGCTTTTGGGTTTGCGCCGGCGTCATGTCTTCCCGGTCATCGAGCAGCAGCAGGGTCTGGGTGCTCTGACTCGGGTCGGGAAGCTGGGCCAGCGTATCGACGGTATTCACTGTGACAGAGAGGCCACGCAGAAAATGTTCGGCCGCCAGCCAGGGATTGGCCTTCGCCTCTGGCGAGGGGCCCTGATCGACCGTTTTCTCGTAGCGCTCGAGCTGAGTGCTCAGAAACAGCGCGCCACTTGCCAGCAGCAACAGGACCAGCAGCCCGATCAGCAGTCCGGTACGGCGGCTCATGGCTGCGGTGCCTGGTTGAACAGGCGACGCCAGCCATCGCAGAGTTCCTGCCGGGCATGCGCCGGTGGCAGGCGATGCCCGTAGGCGAGGTTTTGCCAGTGTGCGGTCAGCGCGCGGCTGAATTCACTCAGCAGCGGCTGGTTGAGCGCGGCGATACGTTCGAGTACCTGACTTTCGGTATCAGCATTTTTCAAGGGCAATCGATAGTCGCTCAGCAAGCGGCTGAGCAAGGCGCGGTACAGCAGACCCAGCGCTTCGCGAGGCTGGCTGTTCCAGAGCAGCTCGGCCCGGCCGGCAACATCGTCGGGCAGGCTTTCAGCATTCACTTGCAGACCAAAGAGCTGCTCGGGTGTCGGGCGGGTGGTTTTGGCCTTGCCGGTCTTCCGGCCAACGAAGGTCCTGAACCAGTCCCGGTAACGAAAGATCACCAGTCCCACAAGCCCGATGAACACGGCCCACAGCAGTACTTCAATCAGGCTGGCCAGGGCGCTCGCTGCGTGCAGAAGCCGGTTGAGCCAGGTCATCAGCCAGCCCTGATCACGCGTGTTCCGCGCCGCAGACTGGCCTTTCTGTTTTTCAGGAAAGCGCCAGCCCGTTTCGGTCCGGGGGTTGCGGAAGGGCGGCTGTTGCAGAACGTTGTGGATCTGGCTGCGTGCCGCTTCGCTGGTCAGGGGCTGGCGGGTCAGGCGCGGCGTGTCGGGCGCCGCCACGGACGGAGCGGATTGCGCAGGGGCGGATTCCGGCAACGGGCAGCTGTAGCTTTGCTGATCGGCCCAGACCGGTTCTGGCGCTGCCGAAAGCATCAGCCCGACGCCCATCAACACGGCATAGGCCGTACCGATCAGGCGCTGGCGCAGGCGCCGGAAGATCAGTTCTATATCCCAGGCTTCAAGAACCGTGCGGCGATTCAAATACAGCGTGAAGCCGCAGGCGACATACACAGGCTCCCAAAGTATCAGCGCCAGGGCATAGAAGAGGTTGGTCAGGTGGTCGATCCACAGCCATTGGTTTTCGACGTCGAGCAGACTCATCCAGTGCCAGTCGATCTGGATTTGCTGCGGTATCAGGGCGTAAAGCAGGACCAGCAGGCCTATCCACAGTGCGTATTCCAGGTGTGCGCCAACGATGGTGAGCAGCTGTGCGGCACGCAGGTCTTTCTGGCTGAGAAGGCCGATGCGCAGGGCGCGCTCGGTGCCTGCCAGATGCTCCAGTTGCTGCACCGGCAGTTGGAAACTGCGACTCAGGGAAAGACGTCGCCACAAGAGGCTGGGCAGCAGTTGCTCCTTCAGGGTTGCCGGCCATGCCTTGAGGGCCTGTCGCAGTGTCGGCGTGGCACCGAACAGTGACTGCGAAAGGATCAGCAGCGGCAACCGCTCGAACGCAGGTTTGAGCCACCAGAACAGCAGGATGGCGGCCGTGGGGTAATCCCAGAACAGTGCACTGAGGACACAGAAAAAGGGCAGGGTGACGATTGCCCAACTGCTCATCAGCACACCGCGGTGCCGCCCGGCGAGCAGCACGCCCAGGTCGATGGCCTCCCACGGCGAGCGAGGGCGTATGGCAACAGTCGACTCAGTCAGGCGCATGAGGTGTACGTCCTGCCAGAGTCAGATACGCGGCCACCAGCACCCACAGGACGGCACCTGTCAGGTACTTGAGAAGGGGCCCGGGCCAGGTCATCGATGACCAGTACGCCTCGATGAAGGCTGCGATCAGCAGAAACAGGATCACCCCGCCGACCAGCTGCATGCTGGCCCGCGCGGCGATGCGCAGTGCGGCACTGCGCGTCAGTCTTCCCGGAGCCAGCAAGGCCCAGCCCAGTTTGAGGCCCGCCGCCCCGGCGAGGGCGATGGCCGTCAGCTCGAAGGCGCCGTGACCGATGACGAAGGGCCAGAAGGTCTGCCCGTAACCGATGTCTGTCAGGTGCCCGGCGATTGCGCCGGTCATCAGCCCATTGAAGAGCAGGAAGAACAGACTGCCCAGCCCGAACAGCAAGCCGCTTGCATAGGTTTGGAAAGCGATGCCTATGTTGTTCATGATGTAGTAGCCGAACATCATCCAGTCCGTATCGGAACCCCTTTCGATGGGCTGACCGACCCGGCTGGCCGACGGGTCATACATGCTCTGCATGTCTGCCAGTTGTTCGGGGCTGACGACGCTGTAGATCAGTTGTGGAAAACCATACACCAGCAACGCCATGCCGATCAGGCTGCCGAACAGCAGCAGGCTGGCAACCAGTACAAAGCGCCACTCAGTCCGTACGCGTCGCGGAAAGTCGCCCAGAACGAAGCTCAGCAATCGCACCCCGGCAGTGCTGCGGTGGCGGTAAAGTTGCTGATGACCGCGCATGGCCAACTGATGCAAGGGGTCGACCAAATGGCTGCTGTAGCCACGCTCCTGTGCCAGCGCCAAGTGGTGGCAGAGGCGCCGATAATCGCCGGGAAAGTTCGCGCCGCCGCCGAGATCGCCCTTGCCCTGTTCAAGGGCCGTCAGGCGCTGCTCGAAGCGTTGCCACTCCTGCTGATGGCGGGTTTCAAACAGGCTCTGCTTCATGTCGGCCCCAGCAGGTTGCGGGCGATGCCGTTTACATGAGCGACCGCCGTGTCGGCGGGAATACGCAAGGGTTCGGCGAGGATGGTCGCCAGTTCCTGGGTTCGCGCGCTGGACAGTTCACCCTGCCGCTCCGCCAGGCCGAGCAGCGCGCGCTGTTCATCCAGACGCAGGGCAAAGGGCACCATGACCGGTTCGGCCTGCGGCAGAGTAGGGCGCGCCACCGGCCGGTCGCTGTAAATCACCAGCGTTCCGGCGGCGAGATCACCCAGCCGTTTGAATAGCGGATGGTTCAGACAAGTGATCGCGCCAAGCCCGTAGCCCAGCGGGAGCATGTCGACGAAGCGCAGCAGGTTGCGGATCAGCGAAGAAGACCAGTCTATGGGCGTGCCGTCGTCATGCACCACCCGCAGCCCGAGCAGGCGCTTGCCCGGTGTGCGTCCCTGGTTGAGTACTTCAAACAGCACCATGTACCACCAGTTCACCAGAAAAAACACCAGAGCGGCCAGACCCATGCCGAGCTTGTCGAACAGCTGCAGAAGCACAAAGAACACGCCGAGGAGGGCTGCGCGAATGGCGAAGTCGATGCCGAACGCCAATGCGCGGGAAACCAGCCCGGCAGGGCGCAGAAGCATATCGATGCCTTCTGGTGTCTCGATTTCAATGCGCGTGTCCAACGGCGTGGGCGGCGCTGCATTCCTTGGCGAAGCGGGACGGGATGACATTGTCGGAAGGACGCGCCTGAAAACCAAAACTGATGCTAGCTACCGCAGCGGAGCTAAGCAACCGACCATTCAATACGCGGGCTGTAAGAAAACATTTCCCGGTGCGCCGGATACGACCCGATTAGCCAATGACACCTGTCACGCCCTACACTTCGTGGGTCTTTTGTTCAGGATCAGCCCGTGACCTCCAGCATCTTCTGGTACGACTACGAAACCACCGGTATCAACCCGCGCAATGACCGTGCGCTGCAGATGGCCGGAATTCGCACGGATACCGACCTCAATGAAATAGCGTCTCCGGTCAATCTGCACTGCCAGCTCAGCGATGACATCCTGCCTCATCCTGCCGCCTGCATGATTACCGGAATCACCCCGGCCACGCTGGCAGAAAAAGGCCTGTGCGAGGCCGATTTCATGACGCGCGTACATGCCGAACTGTCTGCTCCGGGAACCTGTGGCGCGGGTTACAACACCTTGCGTTTTGATGATGAAGTCACGCGCTACAGTTTTTATCGCAACTTCTTCGACCCCTATGCGCGCGAATGGCAGGGGGGCAACAGTCGCTGGGATCTGATCGATGTTGTGCGGGCTGCCTACGCATTGCGCCCCGATGGCATTGTCTGGCCGGAACAGGACGGCCGGGTCACGCTTAAACTGGAGCGGCTGACGGCTGCCAATGGTATTGATCACGGGCAGGCGCACGACGCGTTATCCGATGTGCGTGCAACTATTGCGCTGGCACGTTTGATTCGTGAAAAGCAGCCGAAGCTTTACGACTATCTGTTTGCATTGCGCAGCAAACAGAAAGTCCAGGAACAGGTTCGCCTGATGCAGCCTCTGGTGCATATTTCGGGACGCTTTTCTGCGGCGCGCAATTACCTGGGCGTGGTGCTGCCGTTGGCCTGGCACCCGCATAATCGCAACGCGCTGATCGTGTGTGATCTGCACCTGGATCATTCACCGTTGTTGCACGAGGGCGCTGAAACACTCAAGCGGCGTTTATATACGCGGCACGACGCGCTGGGCGACGGCGAATTGCCCGTGCCGCTCAAACTCTTGCATATAAACCGTTGCCCGGTGATCGCGCCGCTGGGGGTGCTGCGCAGCGAAGATCAGCAGCGGCTGCAACTGGACATGGCCGGCTATCAGGCACGCGCAGCGCAATTGAGTGAACGCCGCGAAGTTTGGCACGATAAACTGGCGGCCGTTTACGGCAAGGACGACTTCGTCGCAAGTGAGGATCCCGAACAGCAGTTATATGACGGTTTTATAGGTGACCGTGATCGTCGACTGTGTGAGCAAGTTCGGCAGGCCGAGCCCGAACAACTGGCGCGTGACGCCTGGCCGTTTGATGATGCCCGATTGCCTGAATTGTTATTCCGGTATCGCGCTCGTAACTTTCCTGACACCTTGAGTGGCGAAGAGCAAACACGCTGGCGGGATTTCTGTCAGCAGCGATTGCGCAGCCCGGAATGGGGCGCTCCCAACACCCTGCATGACTTTACGGCCGCATTGATAGAATGCTCCCTTAGTGCCGCGCCAGAGCAGTTGGAGGTGTTGCGGCAATGGCAGGATTATGCAAACGAACTGAGTAACCGTCTGGGCGTATAGAAAATACCGGGCAATAAAAAACGCCAGCAAGCTGGCGTTTTTGCAATCGCGATGAACCGCGACCTTGTGAAGCTTAGCCCAGCAAAGTGGCCCAGCTTTCAACGTCGTCGCTGCCCCACTTGGCTTTCCACTCTTTCAGCGTCTTGTGGTTGCCACCTTTGGTTTCGATGACTTCACCGTTGTGCGGGTTCTTGTATTGCTTGACCTTGCGCGCGCGTTTGGTGCCGGCAGGTTTAACAGCGCCGCCACGAGGGGCCTTGTTTACCTTGGCATCCGGATCCAGCAGGGCAATGATGTCACGCAGCGACTTTTGGTATTCGCCCATCAGCGTGCGCAGTTTGCCTTCGAATTCCAGCTCGGTTTGCAGTTTGTCGTCTTGCGACAGGTTCTTCAAACGGGCTTGCAGTTCTTTGATGGCTTCTTCTGTGGCGCGGTATTCGTTGATCAGGGACATGAGGAGACCTTATGTTGTGAGGGTTGCAGGGATACAGTGCGGCAATAATAGTCACTGTAAATGAGCAAGTAAACATTAAATAAAAGTTTTATTTGAATTATTTAGCAATATACACGCGTCCTACAGACGTCTGAACTAGGAGCGCGTCACGCTTCCTTCAAAAGATCGCCCCTATAAAGCCCTTCTTATTACAGGTTTTGTTTAGCGATGGGCACCCGGAAAACGCATACTGGCAAGGTGCAATCTTTGGCCTTGGCGGTGTGCTTTTTCGGCATCTGAATTCAGGCAACAGAGATACTGCAGTTTTGCTGCGCAGCCGCTAGAATAGCGGCTTTGCGAAGTTCTGGAGTTTCCCCCAATGCGCACTTTTCGTCTGGTGATTGCTTGCCCGGACCGTGTAGGCATCGTTGCCAAAGTCAGTAACTTTCTGGCGTCCCATAACGGCTGGATCACCGAAGCGAGTCATCATTCGGACAATCTCAGCGGCTGGTTTTTCATGCGTCACGAGATCCGTGCCGACACCCTGCCTTTTGACCTGGACGGCTTCCGTGAAGCCTTCACGCCGATTGCCGAAGAGTTTTCGATGGACTGGCGCATTACCGACTCGGCGCAGAAGAAGCGCGTCGTGCTCATGGCAAGTCGCGAATCGCACTGTCTGGCCGACCTGCTGCACCGTTGGCACAGTGACGAACTCGACTGCGACATCGCCTGTGTGATTTCAAACCACCAGGACCTGCGCAGCATGGTCGAGTGGCACAACATCCCTTACTACCATGTTCCGGTGGACCCGAAAGACAAGGAGCCTGCATTCGCCGAGGTATCGCGTCTGGTCGGTCATCATCAGGCTGATGTCGTGGTTCTGGCGCGTTATATGCAAATCCTGCCGCCGCAGTTGTGCCGTGAATATGCCCATCAGGTCATCAATATCCACCACAGCTTCCTGCCATCGTTCGTCGGGGCCAAGCCTTATCACCAGGCCTCGTTGCGCGGCGTCAAACTGATCGGCGCGACCTGTCACTATGTGACCGAAGAGCTCGACGCCGGTCCGATCATCGAGCAGGACGTCGTGCGCGTCAGTCACCGTGACAGCATCGAAAACATGGTGCGTTTCGGCCGCGACGTGGAAAAAATGGTGCTGGCGCGCGGCCTGCGCGCTCACCTGGAAGACCGCGTTCTGGTTCACGACAACAAGACAGTCGTCTTCGGCTGATCTATCTTTTCCGGAGCGCGTCTGTCGCGCTCCCGACTCAGCTGTCGGCAAGGGTGCAACGCGCAAGGTGACAGCCAATGACCGATCCTCTCGACAAAGCCACTTCCACCGCTCCGGCAACGCTTGGCGAAGGCTGCCTGAGCCGCTATGACCCTGCTGAACTGACTGCTGAAAACGGCACTGATTTCGACGGTGCCGCAGCACTGTGGCGCGAGCTGCAGCAAGCGCAAGCGCCTGGTGAAGGGCTTGAGGAGGAGGGGGAACAAGAGGATGAGTGAGTCAAACCCTTGAGCGGTGCAAGGCATGCACCGCCCGAAGGGTTTCGGATCAGGCCAGGGCCTTGGAAGCCAGCCAGAACAACGCTGCGGACAAGGCGACCGTTGCCGGTAGGGTCAGCACCCAGGCCAGCAGGATGGTGCGCACGGTTCCGCCTTGCAGACCGCTCTTGTTGGCGACCATGGTGCCGGCTACACCCGACGACAGAATGTGCGTGGTGGACACTGGAAGACTGAACACGTTGGCCAGACCAATCGCGCAGGCGGTGGTGATCTGCGCCGACATGCCTTGTGCGTAGGTCATGCCCTGCTTGCCGATCTTCTCGCCGATCGTCAGTACCACACGTTTCCAGCCGACCATGGTGCCGATGCCCAGCGCCAGTGCGACCGCCAGAATCACCCAGAACGGTGCGTACTCGGTGGTGGTGGTCAGGTCCTTGCGAAGTTTCTCCAGGTCGGACTTTTCACGCGCTGACAGGTCCGGAAGTTTGCCGACCTTGCGGGCGGTGTCGTCCAGGCACAACAGGTAGCGACGAACTTCGATGCGGCTTTCAGGGGCCAGCGCATGGTAGTCGGACACGCCCTTCAGGCGGTCGAGCAGCGCGTCGATGGTAGGTTCGGTCTGCTTCGGATTACAGGCAGAGCTGGACGGCAGGTCGCCTTTTTCGGCTTTACCCATGGCCAGGTATTCGCCCAGCGTGCTGCTGTTGCGCTGATAGAACTGGTTCAGGTGCTGGGTCGCATCGCGGGTGCGTTCGATCTGGTAGGTCGTGCTGGTGAGGTCAAGCACGAACTGGCTGGGCACGATACCGATCAGTACCAGCATGATCAGGCCAATACCTTTCTGGCCGTCATTCGAACCGTGTACGAAGCTGACCGCCATGGCGGAGATGACCAGCACCAGACGGTTCCAGAACGGCGGGTGCTTCTTGTCATCCAGCTTGCGGCGCTGGTCAGGGGTCTTGTGCATCTTCGACAGCGGACGCCACCATTTCAGGGCAATCAGTACCAGGCCCGCAACGATAAAGCCGGCCAGCGGCGAGAACACCAGCGAAGCGCCGATATCGATCGCTTTCTGCCAGTTCACGCCATCGGCCAGCGGGATATCGTTGAGCAGCGCATTGGCCAGACCCACACCGAGTATCGAGCCGATCAGCGTGTGCGAACTGGAGGCCGGAATGCCGAAGTACCAGGTGCCGAGGTTCCAGGTAATCGCCGCCGCCAGCAGCGAGAACACCATGGCCAGGCCATGTCCGGTGTTGACGTTGATAAGCAGTTCGACCGGCAGCAGGTGGACGATGGCATAGGCAACGCCCACGCCGCCCAGCAACACGCCGAGAAAGTTGAATACACCGGAAAAGAGCACGGCCAGATGAGGCGGCATCGCTTTGGTGTAAATGACTGTCGCCACCGCGTTGGCGGTGTCATGAAAGCCGTTGATGAACTCGAAGGTGAGGACGAAAGCCAGGGCGAGCAACAGGCTCACAAGCACCCAGGCATCAAGCCCGCTGAATAAATCGATCATGTAGGTTTTCTGACCGGGTCTGAAGGGGGCGCGATTATGACAGAAAAAATACCGAACGACTTGTCGTCACCACGTGGTGTCGCCTCAAACCAAAAAAAAGACGCATGAGCGCCGCCCCGTTGAATGTTCAATGAGGCAGTAAGGCGTGTAATTCCGGGGGCTGAAAGTCAGAAACGTATCGGGCAGGGATCATCGGCCCTGCGCTGTCATGGCTCTTCTTTCAGGCCTTCTTCCATTTTTTGCAGTTCTTGCTTGAACGCCTGGTCCAGCAGGCTGGCTCTTTTGCGCCAAGGCTTGCGTTCCGGTTCAGGTTGCGCGGCGTAGGTGGTGATTTCACCGCCGTAGACATCCTTGTAGCGTTGTTCCTGGCGCTCAAGTTCCGCGCGCAGTTCATCTTTAGTCACTTTAATACCTGATCGAGTCGAATGGGCTCTGGCGATGACGCAAAACATTGCAAGTATGTTCACTCCAGTCTGGCTGTATACCAACTACAGTCAGCGGCCTGTTCGGGCGATTGCGCGAAAGGGTTACTGGACATGCCTGTTGTTGTCTGCGGCTACGTGCACCAGAGAGAAACACCTGTCGTAGCGACACACGTTTGATTTCAAGCACAGGGCTTGCGCTGGCAGGCTTGCTGATGGTCTCGCTGCGATGGTGCACCGTGACAACGCTTCGACAGGACAGTCGAGGCAGAAATCGGGTCAATGGATCAATCGTTGCGAGGGTATTGCCAACCAACTGACAGATACTATCTCCAAGAACTTCTGCTACGTCAACAACAGAGGTTGAATGAGTTCACATGTCTGGTTTTTTTGTACGATTGTTCCGAAGTTTCAGTGAGCCATTTATATGACATAAGTTTTATAAAACAGTTTTCACGTTCGACGACAAAATGTTGGCGAAGAAATTCACTGTCTTTTATATGCAGGATGTGTGGAGTCGCGTGGCAGGCACCGACCGAGAACGGGATGAAGAGGAGGGTGTCGCGAGCATCGGGCACGAGGGATGCGCCTGAGTAATGAAAACGGCCTTGCTTGGTGAGCAAGGCCGCTGCCTTGGACTTCTCAGTGGGTACCTGACCAGTATTTCCAAGAAGTCACTTCGTGGCAGAGGTAAAGGTATAAGTATATTTACATGGGGTCAATTGCGATTATCGGCCACCTGTTCGATAATCGCACAAGTGAGGGCGGGCTTCGCTCCTCTGAAAAGAGCTGAAACCTACGGTTTACAGGGCCTGAAAGGCAGTTACATAAGGTGTTTCAATGAACGACGAACTGCGTAAATCTTTTGCCTCGTTGGCACCGCCCATCGTGGCGTCGCCCGCAAAGCGCATTCAGGCGCTGACCGGTGACCCGGATTTCATGACCTCGCTGGCGCGCGGGCTGGCCGTGATTCATGCCTTTCAGGAGCGTAAGAGACACCTGACCATTGCGCAGATCAGCCACCGCACCGAGATCCCCCGTGCGGCAGTGCGTCGTTGTCTGCACACCCTGATCAAGCTCGGTTATGCGACCACTGACGGCCGTACCTACTCGCTACTGCCCAAAGTATTGACGCTGGGCCACGCCTATTTGTCATCGACGCCACTGGCAACGTCATCGCAGCCTTATCTGGACCGTATGAGCGACCAGCTGCACGAGGCGTGCAATATGGCGACTCTGGAAGGCGACGACATTCTTTATATAGCGCGCTCTGCGACCACGCAGCGACTCATCTCGGTCGACCTTTCCGTGGGCGGTCGTCTTCCCGCGTACTGCACATCCATGGGCCGCATTCTGCTGGCCGCACTGGATGACGTGTCGCTGCATGAATACCTTGACCATGTCGATCTGCAGCCCAAGACCAGCCGCACCATTCGCACGCCGGAGGCCTTGCTCGAATGTCTGCAGCTGGTTCGGCAACAAGGCTGGTGCATTGTCGATCAGGAACTGGAGCAGGGGCTGCGTTCGATTGCCGTACCGGTCTATGATGCGTCGGGCCAGGTGCTGGCTGCGCTGAATGTCAGTACCAGCGCCGGACGTGTGGCACGCAGCGAGCTGGAACAGCGCTTTCTGCCGATCATGCTCGATGCCAGTCGCGACCTGAGTACGCAGCTGTTTACCTGACGTTGCCGTATTTTAGACGGATTAATTCGTTCGATTACCGAACGTTTAGTCGATTATCGGATTGTTTGCCTTCTTGCTCAGGCATAACCTCATTTTCATTCCGGCGCAGGTCTTCGCGCTGATCATTGAACGTGATGTTGGGTTCGGAGCACCTCATGGCAGACATTCTTTCTCTACGCGATGCGGTGAAGCAACTGGTCAACGATGGCGACACCGTTGCGCTGGAAGGCTTCACGCATCTGATCCCCACGGCCGCTGGGCATGAAATCATCCGTCAGGGTAAAAAAGACCTGACCCTTGTGCGCATGACGCCCGATCTGATCTACGACCAGTTGATCGGTGCCGGCTGTGCGAAGCGGCTGATTTTCTCGTGGGGCGGCAACCCAGGCGTTGGCTCCTTGCACCGTTTGCGCGATGCCGTTGAAAAGCAGTGGCCGCGCGCGATGGAAATTGAAGAGCACAGCCATGCCGACCTCGCCAACGCTTATGTAGCGGGCGCGTCCGGTCTGCCGTTCGCGGTGCTGCGCGCCTACGCCGGGTCCGACCTGCCCAAGGTCAACCCGCTGATCAAGACGGTCACCTGCCCGTTCACCGGCGAAGTGTTGGCAGCGGTGCCTTCGGTACGTCCCGACGTAACCGTGATTCATGCACAGAAAGCCGACCGCAAGGGCAACGTGCTGTTGTGGGGCATTCTCGGTGCGCAGAAAGAAGCCGCGCTGGCTGCGAAGCGTTGCATTGTGACGGTGGAAGAAATCGTCGATGACCTCAAGGCGCCGATGAATTCCTGCGTGCTGCCGACCTGGGCGCTGAGCGCGGTGTGCCTGGTGCCAGGCGGCGCGCATCCGTCTTATGCGCATGGCTACTACGAGCGTGACAACCCGTTCTATCAGGCCTGGGACCCGATCGCCCGAGACCGGGAGACCTTCACGGCGTGGATCGATGAATACATCCACGGCACCGCAGACTTCAGTGAATTCCAGAGCAAGCTGGCTCGCGCTTCGGAGGCCAACTAATGACTTACTCCACCAGTGAAATGATGACCGTTGCCGCAGCCCGTCGCTTGCGTAATGGTTCTGTGTGCTTCGTCGGCATCGGCCTGCCTTCGAAGGCGGCGAATCTGGCACGTCTTACCTCTGCACCTGACGTGGTGCTGATCTACGAGTCCGGCCCGATCGGTGCCAAGCCCACGGTGTTGCCGTTGTCTATCGGCGATGGCGAGTTGGCTGAAACCGCAGACACAGTGGTCTCCACCAGTGAAATATTTCGCTACTGGCTGCAGGGCGGTCGCGTCGATGTCGGCTTTCTCGGCGCGGCGCAGGTCGACCGTTTCGGCAACATCAACACCACCGTGGTCGGCGATTACCATCATCCAAAAGTGCGTCTGCCGGGCGCCGGTGGTGCGCCGGAGATCGCCGGGTCGGCCAAGTCAGTGCTGATCATTCTCAAGCAGTCGGCGCGTTCGTTCGTCGACAAGCTGGACTTCATCACCTCGGTCGGCCATGGCGAAGGTGGCGACTCGCGCAAACGCCTGGGCCTGCCCGGTGCCGGCCCAGTGGGCATCATCACCGACCTGTGCATCATGGAGCCGGAAGCCGGCACCCACGAGTTCGTCGTGACCACGCTGCACCCTGGCGTGACCCGCGAGCAGGTCATTGCTGCAACCGGCTGGGAGATCCGCTTTGCCGACACCGTTGTTGTGTCCGAAGAGCCCACTGACGTCGAGCTGACGGCGCTGCGTGATCTGGAAGCACGAACTGCCGCGGCTCATGGTCAGGTCGCAGGAGAAGCGTGATGCGTGATGTATTTATTTGCGATGCGATTCGTACGCCCATCGGTCGCTTTGGTGGTGGGTTGTCTTCGGTGCGTGCAGACGACCTGGCGGCGGTGCCGATCAAGGCGTTGATGGAGCGCAACCCTTCGGTCAACTGGGAAGAGATCGACGAAGTGTTCCTTGGCTGCGCCAATCAGGCCGGCGAGGACAACCGCAACGTCGCGCGCATGGCCGCACTGTTGGCCGGGCTGCCGCAAAGCGTACCGGGCGTCACCCTCAATCGCTTGTGTGCGTCCGGGATGGACGCCATCGGCACCGCGTTCCGGGCCATCGCTTCCGGTGAAATCGAGCTGGCCATCGCCGGAGGCGTCGAGTCGATGTCCCGTGCACCCTTCGTGATGGGCAAGGCCGATGCCGCGTTTTCGCGCAACATGAAGCTGGAAGACACCACCATCGGCTGGCGCTTTATCAATCCGGCGATGAAAGCACAGTACGGCGTGGACTCAATGCCCGAGACGGGCGACAACGTTGCAACCGACTTCAGGATTTCTCGAGCCGATCAGGACGCTTTCGCCCTGCGCAGCCAGCAACGCACTGCCGTTGCCCAGGCTGCGGGCTTTTTCGAGGAAGAGATCGTGCCGGTGCGAGTCGCGCACAAAAAGGGCGAGACCCTTGTCGATAAGGATGAGCATCCACGTGGCGATACCAGTCTGGAAACCCTGAGCAAACTCAAGCCGGTCAATGGCCCGGACCGCACGGTGACTGCCGGTAATGCGTCCGGAGTCAACGACGGCGCTGCTGCGCTGATTCTGGCGTCGGCCGAAGCGGTCAAAAAGCATGGCCTGACGCCCCGCGCCCGCGTGCTCGGCATGGCCAGCGCGGCGGTTGCACCTCGGGTGATGGGCATTGGCCCTGTGCCAGCGGTGCGTAAACTGGTCGAGCGGCTGGGCCTGGCGGTGACCGATTTCGATGTCATCGAACTCAATGAAGCGTTTGCCAGCCAGGGTATTGCGGTGCTGCGCGAACTGGGTCTGGCGGACGATGCGCCGCAGGTCAATCCCAACGGCGGGGCAATTGCCCTCGGTCATCCGCTGGGCATGAGCGGCGCGCGGCTGGTGCTGACGGCACTGCATCATCTGGAGAAAACCGGCGGGCGCAGAGGCCTGGCAACCATGTGCGTCGGCGTCGGGCAGGGGCTTGCGCTGGCCATCGAGCGGTAAGCCCTCCCGCTTCAACCTGTTGTCCAGCAACCCGGATCGTTTGTCAGCCTCCACGAAAAGGCAGGCCGATGATCCGGGTTGTTGTTCGTCTGGACGCCCGGATTCTCAACGATCCCGCTATTCCAGTCGGCTGAATTGGCCTGACTTATTGTGCTCGATTAAAGACGGTGTTACAGATTGTTTCTTATGGACAGTTCTGCTTGGGGAAAATAATGACTACAACATCAAAAGCACCGCATTACACCGGCGAGGAGCGAAGCAAAAGAATTTTCGCCATTGTCGGCGCCTCATCCGGCAACCTGGTCGAATGGTTCGACTTTTATATCTACGCCTTCTGCGCGATTTATTTCGCACCGGCTTTCTTCCCTTCCGATGATCCGACCGTTCAGTTGCTCAACACGGCAGGTGTATTTGCCGCTGGCTTTCTGATGCGTCCGATTGGCGGCTGGCTGTTTGGTCGTGTCGCAGACAAACATGGCCGCAAGAACTCCATGCTGATTTCGGTCACCATGATGTGTGCCGGATCATTGATCATCGCCTGCCTGCCGACCTATGCCTCGATTGGCGCCTGGGCGCCGGCCTTGCTGTTGATGGCGCGCCTGCTGCAAGGCCTGTCGGTGGGTGGCGAGTACGGCACCACGGCCACTTATATGAGTGAAGTGGCGCTGCGCGGCCAGCGCGGCTTTTATGCTTCGTTTCAGTACGTCACCCTGATCGGCGGGCAATTGCTGGCGGTGTTGACGGTGGTCATCCTCCAGCAATTCCTGACCACCGAAGAACTGCGTGACTACGGCTGGCGTATCCCCTTCGTGATCGGTGCTGGCGCTGCGGTCATCGCCTTGCTGTTGCGTCGCACCCTCAATGAAACCACCACGGCCGAAAGCCGGCAGGACAAGGACGCGGGCAGTATTGCGGCACTGTTCAAGCATCATGCTGCTGCCTTCATCACAGTGCTGGGCTACACCGCCGGTGGCTCGCTGATTTTCTATACCTTCACGACCTACATGCAGAAATACCTGGTCAACACCGGGGGCATGGAAGCCAAGACCGCCAGCTACATCATGACCGGTGCGCTGTTTCTGTACATGTGCATGCAGCCGTTCTTCGGCATGCTCGCGGACCGCATTGGCCGTCGCAATTCGATGCTCCTGTTCGGCGCGCTGGGTACGCTGTTCACAGTGCCGATTCTGATGACGCTCAAGACCACCACCAACCCGTTTATTGCCTTTGTGCTGATTACCCTGGCGCTGGCGATCGTCAGCTTCTACACCTCGATCAGCGGGCTGGTCAAAGCCGAGATGTTTCCGCCTCAGGTTCGTGCGCTGGGCGTGGGTCTGGCGTACGCGGTGGCCAACGCAATGTTCGGCGGCTCGGCTGAGTGGGTTGCACTGAAACTCAAGAGTGCCGGAATGGAAAATAGCTTTTACTGGTACGTGACGGCCATGATGGCGGTAGCGTTCCTGTTCAGTCTGCGTTTGCCCAAAGAGCCTAAGTACCTGCATCAGGATCATTGATCGCAGGTGTGTGCCGGCCACAAAAAAACCACCTGATCAGGTGGTTTTTTGTCTGCCGCTGTCAATCAGAACAGCTGAACCGAAGGCTTCTCCTTGGAGATGGTTTCGGTCTGTCCGGTTCTTTCATACCAGCCGCCGCCGAGGGCCTTGTACAGATTGACCTCGCTGGTCAGCTGCGACAGGCGATCGGTGATCAGCGTTTGTTGCGCACTGAACAGCGAGCGCTGGGCGTCGAGGAAGGTCAGGTTGCTGTCGATGCCGATCCGGTAGCGACGCTCGGCCAGACGGTAGTAATCCTGGTTGGCCGCGACGAAGTCACGTTGCGCCTGGAGCTGCTCGTCATAAGTCTTGCGTGAAGCCAGGCCGTCGGACACTTCCTGGAAGGCGGTCTGAATCGCCTTCTCGTAGTTGGCGACGTTGATTTCCTTCTGGATTTTCGAGTAGTCCAGGCTGGCGCGCAGGTTACCGGCGTTGAAGATCGGAATGTTGATGCTTGGCTGGAACAGCCAGGCGCCCGATCCGCCCTTGAACAGGCCGGACAGCTCGCTGCTGCTGGTCCCGGCACTGGCCGTCAGGCTGATGCTCGGGAAGAACGCTGCGCGTGCCGCGCCGATGTTGGCGTTGGCCGCCTTCAGCGAGTGCTCGGCTTGCAGAATGTCCGGACGACGCTGCAGCAGGTCGGACGGCAGGCCTGCCGGCATTTCGGTCAGCATGTCGGAATCGAGCAAGTGGCTGGCCGGCAGGTTGTCAGGCAGGCTGGTGCCGAGCAGCAGCACCAGACTGTTCTGATCCTGGGCAACCAGGCGCTGGTACTGGGCCAGTTTGGCGCGCGCGCTTTCGACGGCGGTGCGCGACTGGCTCAGGTCCAGTGCCGAAGACACGCCGACTTCGCTGGCGCGCGAGGTCAGACGGAAGCTTTCTTCATAGGTCTTCAGGGTGTCCTGCGTCAGCTTGAGCAGTTCCTTGTCGGCCTGCCAGGTCATGTAGGCATTGGCGACGCTGGCCACCAGACTGATCTGGGTGCTGCGACGTGCTTCCTCGCTGGCGAAGTAGGTCTCCAGCGCCTGCTCGCTGAGGCTGCGTACCCGGCCGAAGAGGTCCAGTTCGTAAGAGCTGACACCCAGGGTGGCCGAGTAGCTGCTGGTGATGCCGGGCTGACCGGTTTGCGACTGGTCACCTGGCACGCGCTGACGTGAGCCGCTACCCGTGGCCGAAACGGCAGGGAACAGGTCCGAGCGCTGGATACGGTACTGGGCGCGGTAGGCGTCGATGTTCAGCGCCGCAACCCGCAGGTCACGGTTGTTGAGCAGTGCAGTCTGAATCAGCTGTTGCAGCGCCGGGTCATTGAAGAAGTGCCGCCAGCCTTGTTCCGCGGCGGCCATTTTGGCGCCTTCGACCGGCGAGTACGCCGGCCCTTGCGGATATTGTGCGGCGACCGGTGCTTCCGGCTGCTTGTAATCGGGGATCAAAGAGCAGCCGCCGAGAATGAACGCGGTAACTGCAAGTGAGATCAATGACTTGCTCATTGGCCAGCCTCATCGTGTGAAATATGTTTCTGCTTGCTCTTGAAGAGCCCTGAAACCGTTACGAAGAACAGGGGCACCCAGAAGATCGCCAGAATAACTGCGGTGATCATACCGCCAATTACGCCAGTACCGATCGAATGCTGACTACCCGAACCTGCGCCCGTGGAAATCGCCAACGGTACGACGCCGAGGATGAAGGCCATGGAAGTCATGATGATCGGGCGCAGACGCATGCGGCAGGCCTCGATCGCCGCGTCCACCAGGCTCTTGCCCTGTTCGTGAAGCTCTTTGGCGAACTCGACGATCAGAATGGCGTTTTTCGCCGCCAGCCCCACCGTCACCAACAAGCCGACCTGGAAGAACACGTCGTTGGACAGACCGCGCAGGCTGGTTGCCATCAATGCACCGATAACCCCCAGTGGCACCACGAGGATGACCGCGATCGGAATCGACCAGCTTTCATACAGCGCCGCCAGACAGAGGAACACGACCAGCAACGACAAGGCATACAGGGCAGGGGCCTGCGAACCGGAAAGGCGTTCCTCGTAAGACAGACCGGTCCACGAAATGCCGATACCTTGTGGCAGCTTCTTGGCCAGCGCCTCGACTTCGTTCATCGCGTCGCCGCTGCTGTAACCAGGGGCTGGAGTACCGAGCACTTCCTCTGCCGCCACGCCGTTGTAGCGTGACAGTTTCGGCGAGCCGTAGGACCATTTGCCGCTGGCGAAGGCCGAGAACGGCACCATCTCACCCGCGCTGTTGCGCACGTACCATTTCTTCAGGTCTTCAGGCGTCATACGCGCACCTGCATCGCCCTGGATGTACACCTTCTTCACACGGCCACGGTCGATGAAGTCGTTGACGTAGCTGCCACCCAACGCGATGGACAGTGTGTTGTTGATGTCCGACAGGGTGATACCCAAAGCGCTGGCGCGCTCGTCGTCAATGATCAACTGGTACTGCGGTTCGTCGTTCAGCCCGTTGGGACGCACACCCGCCAGAATCTTGCTCTGTGCGGCCATACCGAGGAACTGGTTACGCGCTTCCATCAGCTTGTCGTGACCCACGCCGCCTTGATCCTGCAAGTAAACATCGAAGCCGGTGGCGTTACCCAGTTCAAGTACCGAAGGCGGGACGACCGCAAACACCATCGCGTCGCGCAGGCTGAAGAAATAGCCCTGAGCCCGCTTGGCCAGTTCGAAGACGCTGTTGTTGGAATCACGCTCCTCCCACGGCTTGAGCATCACGAACGCAATCGCCGAGCTTTGACCGCGGCCTGCGAAGTTGAAGCCGTTTACCGAGAACACCGACTTCACTGCGCCGCTTTCCTTGGTCAGCAGGTACTCACGCATCTGATCGATGACTTCCTGCGTACGCTCGGTCGAGGAGCCGGCCGGTGTCTGGATCTGGGCGAAGATAACGCCCTGGTCTTCATCCGGCAGGAACGCAGCCGGAATACGCATGAACATGAACACCATGCCCGCGCAGATCAGTATGTAACCCAGGTACGCAGGCCACTTGTGCTTGAGCATGTTGCCGACGCCGCGCTCGTAACTCAGAACGCTACGGTCGAAGGTACGGTTGAACCAGCCGAAGAAACCACGTTTCGGTTGCCCGTGCTTCTCGTGATCGATGGGCTTGAGCATGGTGGCGCACAGCGCCGGGGTGAAGATCAGCGCAACCACGACCGACAGGGCCATGGCCGAGACGATGGTGATCGAGAACTGCTTGTAGATCACCCCGGTGGAGCCACCGAAAAACGCCATTGGCAACAGAACCGCCGACAGCACCAAGGCAATACCGACCAGTGCGCCCTGAATCTGTGTCATGGACTTGATCGTGGCGTCGCGCGGGGAGAGCTTTTCCTCCTCCATGACCCGCTCGACGTTTTCCACCACCACAATCGCATCGTCCACCAGCAAGCCGATGGCCAGCACCATACCGAACATGGTCAGGGTGTTGATGGTGAAACCGAAAGCCGCGAGGATGCCGAACGTACCCAGCAAGACCACCGGAACCGTCATCGTGGTGATGATGGTTGCGCGGAAGTTCTGCAGGAACAGGTACATCACCAGGAACACCAGCACGATCGCTTCGATCAGGGTGTGCACCACGCCGTTGATCGATTCGCTCACCACCGGTGTGGTGTCATACGGGTACACGACTTTCATGCCAGGCGGGAAGAATGGCTCCAGCGACGAAACGGTCGCGCGGATGGCCTTGGCGGTGTCCAGTGCGTTGGCGCCGGTGGCGAGCTTGATCGCCAGACCGGAAGCCGGTTTGCCGTCGAACTGCGAATCGGTGCTGTAGTTCTCTGCGCCCAGGCCGACTGTAGCGACGTCTTTCAGGCGAACCTGTGAGCCGTCGGTGTTGACCTTGAGGAAGATATTGCCGAACTGCTCGGCGGTCTGCAGGCGCGTCTTGCCGATGATCGTAGCGTTCAACTGCTGGCCGCTGATCGATGGCAGGCCGCCCAACTGGCCGGACGACACCTGAACGTTCTGCGCGGTGATCGCGTTTTTCACGTCTACCGGGGTCAGCTGGAAGTTGTTCAGCTTGGCCGGGTCCAGCCAGATACGCATGGCGTACTGCGAACCGAACACCTGGAAGTCACCCACACCGGAGGTCCGGGAGATCGGGTCCTGCATGTTCGACACAATGTAGTTGGCCAGGTCTTCCTTGCCCATGCTGCCGTCTTCCGACACCAGACCGATCACCATCAGGAAGTTCTTCACTGCCTTGGTGACGCGGATACCCTGTTGCTGCACTTCCTGCGGCAGCAGCGGGGTCGCGAGGTTGAGCTTGTTCTGCACCTGGACCTGCGCCGTATCCGGGTTGGTGCCCTGATTGAAGGTCGCGGTGATGGTCATGCTGCCGTCGGAGTTACTTTCCGAGCTGACATAACGCAGGTTATCGATACCGTTGAGCTGTTGCTCGATCACCTGGACCACAGTGTCCTGCACCGTCTGGGCAGACGCGCCCGGATAGGTGACCTGGATACCGATGGCGGGCGGTGCGATGCTCGGGTACTGGTTGATCGGCAGGCTGGAAATCGACAGCGCACCGACCAGCATGATCACGAGGGCAATAACCCAGGCAAAAATGGGTCGATCAATAAAAAATTTCGACATGGGTTACTCCCCTTTGCTGCCTGCGGCTTTATCAGTGGCCGGGGCAGGTGCCGGGTTTGCTCCTTTGACGTTGGTCGCTTCGGCGACTTTCACTTCGGCGCCTGGTTTGACGTACTGCAAGCCTTCGGTGATGACGCGATCACCTTCTTTCAGGCCGTCTTCGATCAGCCAGTCGCTGCCCACGGTGCGATTGGCCACCAGCGTGCGCATTTCAACCTTGTTGTCCTGGTTGACTACCATGGCGGTCGGCGTGCCTTTCAGGTCACGGGTTACGCCTTGCTGCGGTGCCAGGATGGCCTTCGAATTGACGCCAGCCTGCAACTGCGCATGAACGAACATGCCCGGCAGCAGACGGTGTTCAGGGTTCGGGAACACCGCACGCAGGGTTACGGAGCCGGTGGTCTGGTCAACCGATACCTCGGAGAATTCCAGTTTGCCTTCCTGGGCGTAGACGCTGTTGTCTTCCAGGGTCAGCTTGACCTTGGCCGCGTTGTCACCGGCTTTCTGCAGCTTGCCGCTATCCAGGTCGCTGCGCAGCTTGAGCATGTCGGCAGATGACTGCACCACGTCGACATAGATCGGATCGAGTTGCTGGATGGTTGCCATCGCGTCGGTCTGCGCGCTGCTCACCAGTGCGCCTTCAGTCACCGCAGAGCGACCGATACGACCGGAAATAGGAGCCAGCACCTTGGTGTAGCGCAGGTTGATCTGGGCGGTCTGCAGGGTTGCCTGAGCTTCCTGGGTGGATGCCAGCGCCGTGTCGTACTCCTGACGGCTCACTGCCTGCTCGCTGACCAGTTGCTTGTAGCGATCGGACATCGACTTGGCGGACTGCAGGGTGGCCTTGGCGCTGTTGGCGTTGGCTTCATAGACAGCCGGATCGATCTGGTAGAGCTGCTGACCGGCTTTGACATCGCCACCTTCGGTGAACAGACGCTTGAGAATGATGCCGTTGACCTGAGGGCGAACCTCGGCAACGCGGAATGCGGTGGTTCGGCCCGGCAGCTCGGTGGTCAGGGTATACGGCTGTGCTTTGATGGTAACGACGCCTACCTGAGGGGTTTGCGCAGGCGGGGCGGCCTGTTCCTTCTTGCTACAGCCACTGAGCAGGGTTGCCAGGGCGATGGCAGTGACCAGAACGGTAACAGCTGGCTTGAATTGCATGAAGATCCTCGGGGCAGGAGCCTGTTTTCTCAACAGTACGTTGAAGTGTTAAAAAATATTTCGGCTAGATAAGTAGCATGCTAAGGAATATACTTACATTCGCGGTTGTTTGTAAACACCTGCCGTGCGCATTCGGCCAGTATTCAGGGAGCCGGGAGCCAATTCGGGACAAGGCGAGACAAATGCCGCCCGGTCATATCTCGAGGCATGACGCAAAACGCATGCCTGAGGTGAATTTTTTGAGGTCTTATTGCCATGGTTCGTCGCACCAAAGAGGAAGCTCAGATCACTCGCAGCCAGATTCTGGAGGCTGCCGAGCAGGCTTTTTATGAGCGAGGCGTCGCCCGCACGACGCTGGCCGACATTGCCACCCTTGCCGGTGTGACGCGAGGCGCCATCTATTGGCACTTCAACAATAAGGCCGATCTGGTGCAGGCCATGCTCGACAGCCTTCAGGAGCCTCTTGACGAAATGGCCGAGGCCAGCCAGAGCGAGGACGAGGAAGACCCGCTGGGCTGCATGAGAAATCTGTTGATTCACCTGTTTCATGAACTCGCACTGGACCCGAAAACCCGTCGCATCAATGAAATCCTCTTTCACAAGTGCGAGTTTACCGACGAGATGTGTGATTTCCGTCGTCAGCGTCAGGACAACGCCATACAGTGCCACGACCGTATCACCCTGGGGCTGAACAACGCCGTACGCCAGGGGCAATTACCCAAAGGGCTGGACACCGCCCGGGCTGCCGTGGCGCTGTTTGCCTACGTCAACGGCATCATTTACCAATGGCTGCTGGTTCCGGACAGCTTCTCGCTGCCCGCAGAGGCCGAGCAACTGGTCGACGTGTGTCTGGACATGCTGCGTTTCAGCCCGACGTTGCTGATCGACAGCAACCGCTCGACAGTTGGCGCCTGACTGAACATGACCGGCGGCGGCACCCGCCGGTTCCGCCTGCCAGCGATGCTGTGCAGAGCCTAACTCCAATCCGTGCCTCTTATATAGTGTGTTTACCGATCGTTTACCTGTATTTACCGATTGCGCTCTCCGTGCAAGCATCAGCGAGCGTTGATCTGACAAGATATTGTAGGAAGCAAGTAGGACATTTCCTGATACATGTAGCTGATTTCCCAAAGTAAATTCCGAGTATTGCTCCGCAGGAAAACTCCCTTCACTCTTCGCCTCCTGAAAGATCAGAAGAGAGGAAGGTTGCATGTTTTTGCCGAATCTTGCGCCTATGTGCCCTGAAATCATCACCAGTTACGCTGATGTCTACTCGGGCAGGCAGGGCCATGGCTACCCAATGAGCGGGGACATCTCTGGCGTGACCGATACCTGCGAAGGGCATACAGGTACGCGCAAAAACCTGACCCCGGCCACTGATGGGAGGGCAGGGCATGTCGGACACTGCAACTGACGCTGTGGGGTTATTGGCCAGGATCACGCAACAATCTGAACGTGTGGCCATGGATTCAGTATTGGGCACACCGGTCATACGATTGGGGTTGATCACCACGCTGTATTTTCGCAATGGCCACACTGTGGAGATGAAGCGTCGCGTCGAAGCCTGCTTTTTGCGCTTTTACGAAGCGTTCAAAACCAGACTCAAATGGCAACTCTTCAAACGCATGCGTCGCCTGAGCGGCTCCGGGTTCGCTTCGACCCGGCGCCAGATTGTCGAGAGCCCGCCTGACGAGCAGTTCATCTGGTCTATCGCCAGCGCCACTCAGGCTGAAGTCGCCACCTACAGCCTGTTCGTGATGAACACTTCAGAGGGCCAGGCCGACAACGATCGATCATGTCTGAAAATGGTTCTGCCCTGGTCATATCTGACCGAGCCCGACGGCTTGAAGCAGTACGAGGAGTGGATCAGGTACCTCAGCAGCGAACTGCAGGCCGAGCACGGCTTTGGTGGTCTTGCCTGCGTTTTGCCGTGCGACGGCCATCAGTATTTGCCCCGGGAATTTCGGCTTGCTCAGGATTTTAGCGGGCTGATGGTCGATCCCGGCCCGCACATTGAAAGCCTGCGTCTGCTGGACCGCATAAAGGGCGTCAGTTGGTACACCGTGCTTGGCGATGCGTTCGTCAGGCAACTGGGAGGCAGCGACAAAATGCGCGGCGAGATGAGCGCTCACAGCGAGATCGTGTTCCACACCTATCGCAATGGCTTGATCATCCGCGCCGGTGAGGTGCCCGAGCTGGGCGGGAGAGGGCTGCCGCCGCCGCAGTCTTATGTGACGGTCAACAGGATGATCAAGCCGATTCGCCTGCAGGACACCGGCAATCTTCATCCCTACCTGGTTCCAGGGATTGGCTTTACCGATGAAACTACCGCGCAGTGGTATGCGCGATTCGACGAAAAGCCGCTGCCGCCGGTCAATGCCGGGCAAGCCTGCCCTCGCTCCGGCAACTGGTTCAGCAGCGCACAGTCAGGGTCACGTCGACACTTCGACGAAGGTGAACTCATGCCTGCGTTTGCCCATATTAAGAGCAAGAAAACGCAATGGTTTTGGGCCGGGATGCATTCTTGAAACTGAAAGGCCGATCAGTCCCGTCCTCGCAGCAACGTATTGGGCATCACCGCGGCTGCCGCAAGACCGAGCAACGAAATGGCCGCACTGGTGATCAGCAGGTTTCTGAAAGTCACTGCCAGTTCGGCGCGCAGAGTTTCCAGCGCCGGGCCGGTTGCCGCGTTAAGGCTGTCGAGCAGGACATTGCCGGAGCCGCCTTCGCCACCCAGTGCTCCTGCGCCGAGTTGGCCGACTCCGGTGTGTTGCAACATGGCCAACAGCAGCGCCGACATCAGTGCCACGCCCACTGCACCACCCAGTGAGCGGAACAGATTGGTCGTACTGGTGGCCACGCCCATATCCCGGAGCTGAACCGAATTCTGGGTGCCGACCAATGAGGTGGGGAACTGCATACCGGTCGCAACACCGGTGAGGATCATGAACAGGCTCATCACTATCAGCGATTGCGGCGGCGTGAAGGCCATGCCCAGAATCGCAACCGGCATCAACAGCGCACCGGTCAGGATCAGTGGCTTGTAACGCCCAGTATGCGCGGTGCGTCGCCCGGCGAAATAGGCACCCATCGGCATGCCGATAGCCAGTGGAAGCAAGTGCAGGGCGGCGCTGTCTGCGCCGCCCCCGGTAACGGTCTGATAACGCAGCGGCATCAGAACAATCAGGGAAATGGCCTGAAAACTGGTGAAGAACACGGTGCACCAGCACAGCACGGCACTCTTGTTGGTGAACAGGTGCATGGGCAGCAAGGGTTCGGCTGTGCGACGTTCGTACCAGACGAAAATGGCCAGTGTCAGCAGGGCCGTGCCCAGTAACAACTGAACCTCGGTGTCGCCCAGACCATGCCCCTGGCCAATTTCGGTAATCCCCAGCAGCAGCGCTGTCAGGCCGATGATCATTAGCACGGTACCCAGATAATCGATAATCGGCTTGCGTTGCGGGACTGGCAAGCCGACGAGGGTCCGATACGCGACGATCAGCGCGGCTGCTCCCAGAGGCAGATTGATCAGGAACACCCAGCGCCAGGACAAATACTCAGTCATCAGCCCACCTAGCACCGGCCCGGCGACGCTGGCCACGGCGTACATGCTGCTGAAGTAACCCTGATAACGGCCGCGCTCGCGAGGTGGAACGATGTCGGCGATGATCGCCTGGCTGACCGAAACCATCCCGCCAGCGCCGATACCTTGAAGGACGCGCGCCAGCACCAGTTGTTCCATGCTCTGCGCCAGGCCACAGAACAGCGAAGCCAGGGTAAAAATCCCCAGCCCGAACAGCATCAGTTTACGTCGCCCGTAAAGATCGCCGAGTTTGCCGTAGATCGGCACGGCCACGGTCAGCGACACCATGTAGGCGGATATGACCCAGGCCAGTAGATCGATGTCTCTGAACTGCGCGGAAATGGCGGGCATCGATACCGCGACGATGGTTTGGTCCAGCGCGCTGAGCAGGACTGCCATCATCAACGCAAACAGAATGCTGCGGATGGCCGGAGGCGTTTGATTAAGACTGGTCAAGGCAAAACCTGATGGCAGTGTTGACCCGCCGCAAGTGTGGCGGGAGAGTCTGGCCAGTCTAATCCGATAGCTTGCTAATCGATAGCTGCCTTTGTGCAATGGCAATGCAATTCACGCGGCGTGAGTCTCATCGCAAGGCGCTGAAGGTTGCATCGGTTGGCACGCAATGGCCAAACGTACAGCTGGAAACATAGGGGGCCTGGCGCGCCAGTTCGTTACGATAGGCACCGGCGCTGTAGACAGCCAATACCGCCAGAGCGCCTGCGACAACCATGCACTTTCTTGTTATTGCTTTCATGACGCACTCCTTACCTCGGCTACAGAGCAGTTTGAAAGGACTGATTAGAGTGTAGGACAAGGTTGGGTTTTGCGTCGGCGGCTTTATCGCTGCATGCCGCGTGTCGGACGAGCCGAAAGACGCGCTAGAATTCGCGCTTTGACGTATTGGCAGGGTTGAGAGACATGGCACGCAAGGAATACAACGGGTTTGAAGTGGTCTCGGCAGTCATGCCGTCCGAGCAGGGGTATAACGCGGCGATTGCCGTAAAGGCGCTGGGCGCCGGCGGCGCACCGCGCTTCCATGCGCTGCTGCCGGACCAGAAATTCAAGACCGCCGATGATGCCGACCTGGCCGCTGTGCAAGAGCTGCAGCGGCTGGTCGATATCGATGCAGAGGGCGAACCGGTGTGGGCTGACGCCTGATCAGGCGCCTGGGCGGAACATCTTGAACAGCGCTTCCGGGCCGAGCTGGAAGTAATCCGCCGGGCCGCCGCCGCGCAGAATCGGCTCGGCGGCGGCAGTGTCGTAAACGCCGTCCTTGAGCAGCGACTTGTCGATATGCACCGCCACCACTTCGCCGAGAATCAACCAGCTTGGCACCAACTCCTTGTCGGCACGCTGCAACTGAATGATCTGTGTGACCTTGCACTCGAACGACACCGGCGTTTCGAGTACACGCGGCACCGAGACGATCTGCGAGGCCAGTGGGGTCAGGTTTGCCAGTTCGAATTCGCTGACGTCCGGCGCCACCGGCGCGCAGCTCTGGTTCATGGCTTCGGCCAGCGAGCGGGTCGCCAGGTTCCAGACGAACTCGCCGGTTTGCTCGATATTATTGAGGCTGTCTTTGCGACCCACGCTGCAGAAGCCGATGATCGGCGGCACGTAGTTGAACGCGTTGAAGAAGCTGTAAGGTGCCAGGTTGAGTTTGCCGTTGGCATCCTGCGACGAAATCCAGCCAATCGGGCGTGGGCCTACAATCGCGTTGAACGGGTCGTGCGGCAGGCCGTGACCCTTGGATGGCTCGTAGGAGTGAATAGCGTCTGACATGCTCGGTTCCTGATGGGCTCAATAGTGGATGTCAGCATAGTGCTGCGCATTTGCAGAGGATGCCAGAGGGGCGTGCGTGTTTCATTCTGAGCCAGACATGAAGAAGCCCGACATCAGCCGGGCTTTGGGGGTGTTGCGTGAGCGATCAGCCCAGACGGTTGGCGCCTACGCGATCTGCACCGTCTGCAGCAAGACGATTGGCACCGACGTGGTCTGCACCATCGGCAGCCTGACGGTTGGCACCGACGCGGTCTGCGCCATCAGCGGCGAGACGGTTGGCACCGACATGATCTGCGCCGTCCGCAGATACACGGATCGAGCCGACGTTAGTGTGTTTGGTGCCGCCTTCAGCAACGAGGGTGGTGCTGGACAAGTCGCTCTGAACGTTGGTGGCTGGAAGTGCAAATGCGCTCGAAGCCAGAACAGAGATAGCCAGGCCAAAGATCAGTGTGTTGGTTTTCATGATGATGTCTCCAATGCGTGTCGGGTGAGTTGTCATCCCGGTATGGAGGCAATGCTACGCGCCAGCGGATTATTAAGAAGTTAATAGGATTGCTAGCGATCATCGCTGAAAATGATAGTTGGCTGTGATGCTCTGATTTCGGGCCTTTCAGCGGGGGTTGCATTATTGTGGTGCAATTCTTGAAAAGTCTTGTAATAAAGGCTCTTGACAAATTTAAAGCGCAGTTTATTCAAGCGGTTATTGCTGAAAGTTGGCTAAGTAGCGCACCGCCCTGTAACACTCTGTTGCAGGTGCTGCATGTAATGGATTGTTTTGTAGCGGCTGATGTATCAATGCGGGCGATGATATTGATCGTTTTAAGTGAGCCTGAATGACTCTTCTGCCTGCGCGGAGTCCTCAGCGTTATACACACGTCTCGATAAGCCCGAAAAATGGAGTGGAACGGGGCGGCGATCCCCATTGCTCACGAAGAGTCAGTCATAACGCTCTATTTCTGGAGGCTGTACCGGCCTCTTCGCGAGCAAGCTCGCTCCCACGAGATTTGTATATAACGATGAGAGCGGAGCCTGGGCACGAGAATCGTCGCAATCCTTATCAGTCAGTTTCGATACGCGAGTGCTTGCGCGTGTCTTTCATGAACACATACACCAGCAGCGAGCAGGCAATACAGGCAGTGACGTACCAGTAGTAACCGGTCTCCATACCGATGCTCTTGAACCACAGCGCGATGTATTCCGCAGTGCCGCCGAAGATCGATACTGTCAGGGCGTAAGGCAGGCCGACGCCCAGCGCGCGGATCTCGGTCGGAAACAGCTCGGCCTTCACCACTGCGTTGATCGAGGTATAGCCGCTGACAATGATCAGTGCCGCCATGATCAGGAAGAACGCACCCCACCATGTCTGAATGGTATGCAGCGTGGTCAGGATCGGTACGGTGCACAGCGTTCCCAGCACGCCGAACGCAATCAGGATCGGACGACGCCCGATCTTGTCGGACAGCGCACCAACGACCGGCTGCAACAGCATGAACAGAAACAGTGTTGCCGCTGATATCGACGTCGAGTCGGTGATGCTCATGCCGACGGTGTTGACCAGATACTTCTGCATGTAAGTGGTGTAAGTGTAGAAAGCCAGCGTCCCGCCCATGGTCAGACCCACGACGGTCATCAGTTCCTTGGGATGACGCATCAGCGTGCGCATCAGGCTTTCCTTGGGCTTTTCCTTCTTCTTGCGCGTGAACGACTCGGTTTCTTCCATGCCGCGACGCAAAAACAGCGCGACGATTGCGCACAGTGCACCGATGACGAACGGGATACGCCAGCCCCAGGCATACAGTTGCTCGGTGGTCAGCGTCTGCTGCAGAACAATCAGCACGCCCAGCGCGATGAGCTGGCCGGAAATCAGCGTGACGTACTGAAAGCTGGAGAAGAAGCCTCGACGTTCCTTGGTGGCCATTTCGCTGAGGTAGGTGGCGGACGTGCCGTATTCACCGCCGACAGACAGGCCCTGCAGCAAGCGGGCGAATACCAGCAGGATCGGAGCACCGACGCCGATGCTTTCATAGCCTGGTGTCAGGGCAATGATCAGCGAGCCGAAGCACATCAACAGCACCGATGCCATCAGCGCAGCCTTGCGCCCTTTGTAGTCGGCGTAAAGCCCCATCAGCCAGCCACCGATGGGCCGCATCAGAAAGCCGACGGCAAAGATCGCGGCGGTGTTGAGCAACTGGGCGGTGGTGTCGCCCTTGGGGAAGAAGGCTTTGGCGAAGTACAGCGAGAAGGCGGCGTAGACGTACCAGTCGTACCACTCGACCATGTTGCCGACCGAACCACTGAAAATCGATTTGAGACGGCTGGAGGTGGTTTTCTGGCCAGCGGCAGTAGCAGCCGACCCATGGGAGGCGGGATTGGAAGTTTCCATGGTGTTCCTTGTTTTTCATTATTTTTGGAAGGAGGCATTAGATGCCCTGCATGTTACATAGCAGGAGCTGTGCCAGACCATGAGGGCTTGTTCTAGAGCGGTCGGGCGACTTTGATTAGCAAGAATCCGCTTATCTGCACGGCTGGAGTAAGCGGATTCTTGCCGATGGGAACGCTCGCCGTAGGGTGTTCTGGTCGATTGCCGACAGAAGACCGCTCAAGCGCTCATTTTAGAGGAGATCAACAGCGCCGCCATGACGATGCTCAGCGTGCTGATGATCACCATGACTGTGTGCCTTGCATAAAACTGCCGAATCTTCTGCCGGGCAGGCGCTGTCTGAAACAGGTAGCGATAGGGCGACAGGGCGACCCACAGCACCGCCAGCAGCAGATAAACCAGCAGCGTGCGCGGGCCGTCGAGCACATGGACAAGGCCTAGAAACAAAAACGGAAGGCCATGCCGCAAGACCAGCGCCTGGGCACCGGGCCAGCTCAGCACCTTGGGCAGTAACTTGCTGCTCAGCCAGGCATCGGCAGGCTCTGCCAGAATCATCAGCGGACGCCATACGCAGATAAAGATGAAGAAGCCGACGGTTGTCCAGAGCGGTGTCAGGAACAGCACGAGGACCCGCGTTCCCGGATTGTATTCCGTGCCTTCAGGCGCTAGTGGAGGCGCCAGCAACGCCAGCAGAAACGCGCCGATGTAGACCCAGATGAGCGGCGTGAAGTCGCTCTGCTCACGCATGAGTTTCCAGGCATTCAGGTCTGCTTCGGGGTAGCGCTTGAGGACGTCGGGGTAGTGGACGGTCAACTGCTCCTGAATATGCGCGCAGGCGTTCCACACCGAAGCGTCTTGCTTGACTGCGGTACGGATCCGCGCAGCCAGACGTGGCGGCTTGAACATCAAGTGCGCGGCCTTGCCTTCGGCAGTACTCGGTTTGGCATCGAGCAGGCGTTGCAGATGCTCGGCGTACTCCACTTCTTCGTATCGCTGGCGCAGTGTCTGCCAAAGGTCTTCAGGACCGGGGTGAAGGTTTTGCTGCAGGTTCCAGCCAAATACCGCGCGCGTCTGTTCCAGCAGGTCAGAGGTCACATGGTGGCTGGCAATCAGCAAGACCATGCACCTGCATTGCAAATGCTCGCGACGCTCCAGCTCTGTCAGCCAGGGCTGCTGCTCCAGCGTCTGAAGTTCTTCAATGAAGCGCTCATGCTGCCCGCTCTCGATGAGTGCGCTGAACGCTTCGAACGCCTCGCGCAATATCGCCTCGGCCAAGGCGTGCTGCTGGTAGCTGCTGATATGAATGCTTTGCCATACCGTCAGCCAGCGCAGATGCTGAAATGCAGCTTTGATCAATTCGACGCGACGCGCCGAGTCGTTCAGGCACTCCAGCAGCAACAGTTGTTGAAAGCGCTCCGCCTGTCCATGCTCCATGGCGAGCTGCTGTTGCTCGGGCAGGTTCTGCGCTGTGGTTTGCCTGACCTGTTGAAGCCAGTCCATGCCATCGGACTGCTCGATAACGGTCGTTGTCAGAAGCGGGGCAGGCAAGGGCTGGCGCAGCATGACAGGTTGGTCGTCTTCATCTGCGCGCGATCGTGCCCGCTGCAGCGCCTCTTCATAGGCATCACGCAGATTCTGGAAGGCTACCGGGTCTTCATCTGGGCGGTTGACCTTCAGTAACCGGGCATATTGGCGTTTGATGCTGCGCTCGTCGGCATCGTTATTCAGCTCAAGTACGGACCAACAGTCGATCATCTTGCGCCCTGCTCGAACGTGTCGACTTCCTGTTTGAGTTGCTTGCGAATTTCGCTGATCTGCCGCTCGTCCTGCGTCTCCAGCACATGCTGGAACTGGGTGGTCCAGTGATCGATAAGTTCTCGATCGCTGCCCAGGCATTCCTGATACAGGCGTTCAAGTCTGGCGATCAGATGAGTATTGGCCTGCTGTTCGCGCGGATGGACTTTGAGCGCTTCAAGTACCTGAAGGCGTTCCTGTATTTCATCAGGCGTCATCACGCCTGGGTTGTTTTCGATGACCAGCTTGTGACGTTCCCCGGTCAACTGTGTCATCACGTCGGCCTCCAGCAGGCCGTTGTTGTCATAGGTAAAACGCACATCCAGCGCCACTTCGCCGGCCTTCGCCTTGGGGATCGGGATAATGAGCTCGCCCAGGGCGATGTTGTCCTTGACCATGCGGCTTTCGCCTTGAAAGATCCGCACCATAACGTGCTCTTGATCATCACTGACGGTCTGGACCGTTTTTACCCGGCTGACCGGTACGACACTGTTGCGTTCGATAATGGGCAGGTAATGACCGCTTTCATAGCGATTGCCAACTTGCGTGATGGTCTCGATCCCCAGTGTGTAAGGGCACACATCGGTCAGGACGATCTCCTCCAGCGCTGCGTCCCGTTGCTTGAGCGCCGCCTGCACCGCTGCGCCCTGAGCGACGATTTCATCGGGATTGAGTGCAATGGAAGGGAAGCGCCCGAACAGGCTCGCGGCAAGCTTGCGGATCAGTGGCATGCGCGTGGTGCCGCCCACCAGCAGAATCTCATCCAGATCGGCGACGCGTATCCGCGCGTCTCGAAGCGCACGCTCGGCCGGCGCGCGAAGGCGGTTGAGCAGGGGCGCATAAAAATCGCTCATTTGCTCTTGAGTAATGGTTTTTCGCCATTCCCTGTCGGCGTGACGCAATACGAAGTCGGCACTCCCGTCCTGGCCCAAAGCCCTGCGCACCCGCTCGGCTTCGCGCCGCAAGGCCGGGGCAATCAGCTCCGTTGACGGGAAGTCCGGCTCATCGCGGTGCAGGTTCACAAAGTGCTCGACCATGACCTGATCGAAATCTTCACCCCCCAGAAAGTTGTCGCCCGCGCTGGCACGCACTTCCATCACTCCGTCGAAAAGTTCGAGGATCGAGATGTCGAAGGTACCGCCACCCAGGTCGAAGACCAGAAACGAGGTTTCGCCTTCCTTCTGGTGAAGGCCATACGCAAGTGCCGCCGCTGTTGGCTCGTTGATGAGCTTCTCGACCTTGAGCCCCGCCAGCTCCCCGGCGATACGCGTGGCTTTACGCTGCGCGTCGCTGAAATAGGCCGGGACGCTGATCACCGCTTCGGTGACAGGCTCGCCAAACGCGCGCTCGACATCAGCCTTCAGGCTTTTGAGCACCAGCGATGACAACTCTTCGGGGCGGTAAGTAGCAGATCCCAGGCGAATTTCTTGGGCGCTGCCCATGTAGCGCTTGAACAGGGCGGTGGTTTTTTCCGGGTGGGTCTGCAGGCGTTCGCGGGCTGCCTTGCCGACCAGGATCTGCCCGTCGTCGTCCAGCCCGACAACGCTGGGGGTGAGTGTTTCTCCCAATGCGTTGGTCACCAGCTCGCTGCTGCCGTCGCGCCATACAGCCACCAGGCTGTTGGTGGTGCCCAGATCAATACCGACGATCATCTCGAAAATGCTCCCTGCTCTAAGAGTGTTGCGATGTTTTGCGTGATTCTGAATCAAGGCAACCGGTGTTGTCTTGGTTTTATGCGTCGGGAGTGCCGGGATTCACTCATGCGTATCAGGCATCAGTGAATCCGCTGGCGTGATGAATTGATGCGAATCCATCCCCTTAGTGTTCGCCGCTACGGCTCACGGCCTTGTGCAGAATCGCGGCCAGATCGTCTCTGGAATAGGGTTTCTGCAACAGGTCGAAGCGATGTGTTTCGTCCTGAGCGATCGTCGCGAACTCAGTGCTGTACCCGGTGGTGAGAACCACCGGCATCCACGGATAGCGCGCTTCGATTTCGGCGTACAGTTCCAGGCCGCTCATGCCCGGCATGGCGATGTCCGAGAACACCACATGGAAGTTTTCCGGGTTGCCGGAAAGCTCTTTCAGCGCTTCGGCGGCACTGCTCACCCAGAGCACCTGAAAGCCCAGTTGCTCAAGCATGGGGCGGGTGTAGGTACCGATGTCCTGATTGTCCTCGACCATGAGCACGCATAGCCCGGGCAATGGGGTGAGCGTGTGGTGATGGTCTTCCTGGACGACTTCCTGATCCTGTGCGCTGGGCAGGCACAGGGTGAAGCGGCTGCCTTTGCCCAGCTCGCTTTCAACCAGCACTTCACCGCCCGACTGCTTGGCAAACCCGAATACCTGCGACAAACCCAGCCCGGTGCCCTGGCCGACACTCTTGGTGGTATAGAACGGTTCGAAGATCAGGCCCAGTTTTTCCTTGGCAATACCTGCGCCGGTATCGGTCAGCGATACCTTTACATAGTCACCCGCGCTGTGTGAGGCCGGCTGGTCTGCAGTGCAGTGGGCAGCGCATTCAACCTTTATGATCAGCTTACCCGCGCCGGACATTGCATCGCGGGCGTTGACCACCATGTTGACCAGCGCAGTATCGAACTGGCTGCCGTCGGCGAAGATAAAGCACGGTCCGGCAGGCAGGTCGATGCTGACCTGAATACGCGCGCCGGTCAGCGTGTCCATCATCTCGCCGATGCGCGCCACACTCTTGCAGACATCGAACACTTCCGGCTGCAAGGCCTGACGGCGGGCGAACGCCAGCAGCTGGCCGGTCAGGCGCGCGGCCCGGTCGACCGTGCTGGAGATGGCCTCGACGTACTTCACACGACGGTGCTCTTCAAGGTTCGATGACTTCAGCAGGTCGCTGCAGGAGCGGATCACGGTCAGCAGGTTGTTGAAATCATGCGCCACGCCACCGGTGAGTTGACCGATGGCTTCCAGCTTCTGCGCCTGATGCAGGGCGTCCTGCGAAAGCCGCAGCGCTTCATTGGCCTCTTCTTCGGCCTGAATGTCACGGCCGACGGCATGGATGAATTGCTTGTCCGGAACGGCAGTCCAGGAGATGGTCCGGTACGAGCCGTCCTGATGACGATAGCGATTCTTGAAGTGCGGAATCGTGCGGCCGCTCTCCAGCCCGCTCATGGCGGCCAGCGTGCTGTCCACGTCTTCAGGGTGCACCAATGCCAGAAACTGGCTGTCGAGCAGTTGTTCTTCTGACCAGCCGAGGGCTTGCGTCCATGCCGGATTGACTGCCGAGATGATCCCGTCGAACTGCGCCACCAGCATCAGGTCGGTCGACAGCCGCCAGATGCGATCACGGTCCTGGGTGCGTTCGACCACGCGCTGTTCAAGGGTCTCGTTGAGCGACAGCAGGGCTTCTTCAGCGTCTCTGAGCTGGGTCATGTCCCTGGAAACACAGAGAATCTTCTCCGGTTTGCCGTCCTTGCCGAAAATCGGACTGACCTGCACATGCCACCACTTGGTGGTGCCCGCCAGGGTCTGCGCCGAGCCGGTGAAGCTGGCGTTCTGGCCCGCTCGTGCCGCGTCGACCGCAGCAATGGCGTCCAGATTGCCCTGGTCCTGCCAGAAGTCAGGCCAGGGGCAGCCGCGAATCGCATTGAAATCGCTGACTTCCATGATGTGCTGACCGCCTTCACTCATGAAGGTCAGGCGCGAATCGAGGTCCAGCACCTTGATGCAGTCGTTGATGCTCGACAGCACACGGTCGGTGAACGCTTCGTTCTCCGACTGACGGACTTCGGCCATGACCTGCAACGTGGTCTCGTTGACCCGGCAGAACACACCTTCGATCAGGCCACTATCGCCATACAGCGGCGAATAGGACAGCGACCACCAGGTCTGCTCGGGCTTGCCATTGCGCACGATGGTGCGCTGAATATTGTCAGACCGGCGGCTTTGTCCGGCCAGCGCCTGCTCGGCGAGCGGCCGCACGGCTTCCCAGGCATCGCCCCAGACCGAGGCAATGGGCTGCCCCTGCGCCTGTTGGGTGGCAATCGGCAGGACCCCAGAGTAAGCGTCATTGAAAAACAGGGTGTAGTCAGGTCCCCAGAGCAGGTACATGCTGTCCGGGCAACTGAGCATCAGATTCATTGAAGACAGTAGCGCTGCGGGCCATGCATGCTTGGGTCCCAGCGCGGACGTCGACCAGTCCGTCTCTCGGATAAACCGACCCATTTCGCCGCCTCCCAATGGGAGGTCGAGGGGAGTATTCACGGTAGAAAATGCCCCATCTTTCGGACTGTCAAAGTGAGCTGGGTAACCAGGCGGCCATGATGTCATCATGCCTCGCAAGTATCCAGCCATCACGACCTCATATAGCCGTGAACAGTATGCAGACCCGGCGCTGTGGGAAATGTTCGGTTATCGCCGGAACAAGCTGTACGGAATGTGCGCAGCCCTCATTCAAGGAACGTTTCGCGTACCAGAGCATGGCGCTGCATCTTCTCGTTCAGCGTCCGCCGCGGCAGTTGCAACTCATTGAGCACCGCCTTGATGTCGCCTTTATGACGGGCCAGCGAAGCGCGCAGGCATTGCGCTTCGAAGGCTTCCTGACGCGCCGCCAGCGAGTGCCCGGCCGATTGGGTATCAGATTGCGGCAGGGCGTGCTCCAGACCCAAAGCCTGCCGTTCGGCGGCGTTGGCCAGCTCGCGCACGTTGCCTGGCCAGTCATGGCCGAGCAGACGGCTCAGATGAGCTGCGTCCAGCGCGGGCGGCTCCCGACCCACGCGCTCGGCGGCGGCGCGGGCGAAGTGGCTGAACAGTTGCGCGATGTCTTCAAGGCGCTCGCGCAGCGGCGGCAGGCGCAGCTCGGCAACGTTGAGGCGGTAGGCCAGATCTTCGCGGAAGCGCCCGGCACGCGCCTCTTCGAGAAGATCAGGCTTGGTCGCGGCAATGATTCGCAGATCGACGTCGATACTCTGATTCGAGCCCAGCCGCTCAAGGCGCTTGTCCTGCAGAACGCGCAGCAGCTTGACCTGTTGCGCCATCGGCATGCTCTCGATTTCATCGAGGAACACCGTGCCGCCGTCGGCATACTCCAGGCGACCGATGCGCTTGCCCTGCGCACCGGTGAAGGCGCCGCTTTCGTGGCCGAACAGCTCGGCTTCGAACAGGTGTTCCGGGATGGCCGCGCAGTTGAGTGCAACAAAAGGTCTGGCGGCGCGCGGACCGAAATCGTGCAGGCAGCGCGCCACCAGTTCCTTGCCGCTGCCGGTTTCCCCGCGAATGATCACGTTGACCGGCAGTTGCGCCAGTTCCAGCACCTGGCGGCGCAGTGTCTGCATGCCGGGTGATACGCCGAGCAGCGTGGCGTCCAGCCGGGTTCTGGCATCGGCCTGCTCGTGCAGGCGGCGGTTTTCCAGCACCAGTTGGCGTTTCTCGAGGGCGCGCCGCAGGTTGCTGATCAAGGTTTCCGGGCTGAACGGTTTTTCCAGAAAGTCATAGGCCCCCTCGCGCATCGCCTCCACGGCCATCGGCACATCGCCATGGCCGGTCAGGAGGATGACCGGCAGGTCGCGGTCTGCGCCTTGCAACCGGGTCAGCAGCTCCAGGCCGCTCATGCCTGGCATGCGCACATCGGTCAGCACGACGCCGGGGAAGTGCTCAGGCAGGTGGGCCAGGCACTCTTCGGCGCGGGCGAAGACTTGCACCTCGAACCCCGACAGCGTCAGCCATTGTTCGACGGCTTGCCGAATGGGCGCCTCGTCGTCTACCACGATGACCGAATTCAACATGCCGGGTCAGGCCTCCAGAAAGTCGTTGGGCAAGCTGAACCAGAACTCGGCACCGTCCGCATGGTTTTGCGCCGTCAGTTGCCCGCCCAGTTCATGAATGATGGCGTACGACACAGCCAGGCCAAGGCCCAGGCCGTCGCCTACCGGTTTGGTGGTGAAGAACGGATCGAAAATGCTGGGCAGATTTTCCGCGGCGATCCCGCTTCCGTTGTCCCTGACGCTGAGCCGCCAATAGTTGTCGACGGCGTCGATACGCACTTCAAGATGCCTGGAGCGGCACTCGCGCATGGCGTCCAGTGCATTGCGCAGCAGGTTTATCATTACCTGTTCCAGGCGGATGGCGTCGCCGCGCACCCATGCCGGGCGAGCCAGATGCAGGACGCAGTCGACGTGTTCCTCGCGCAGGCGCGGGTCAAGCAACAGCAAAGCCTGATCGACAACCGTGGCCAGGTCCAGCCTCTCGCGCAGGCCGCTGGGGCTCTTGCGCGCGAAGGTCTTCAGGTGGCTGGTCAAGGCGGCCATGCGTGTCAGTTGCTGATCGACGGGAACCAGCGCTTTGCAGGCTTCATCGATGCGGCCCTGATCGAGCAGCAGTCGCAGGGTCGCCAGTTGCATGCGCTGGGCGGTTAGCGGCTGGTTGATTTCGTGGGCCAGTGCTGCCGACATCTGCCCCAGCGCCGCCAGTTTGGCCGACTGCACCAGACCGTCCTGCGCGGTTTGCAGATCACGCGTGCGCGCTTGCACCAGGCGCTCAAGTTCATCCCGGTTGCGCTCCCTCAATCGCGCCAGTCGCCAGCGCTGATAGAGAAACAGGCTCAGAAATACCAGCGCCAGCCAGATGCCTGCGGCGGCCAGTCCTGCATTGCGAACGTCCTCACTGGAGGGGGGCGGCTTGCGCAACAGGTGCAGGGTCCAGTTTTCGTCGGTAAGGGGCAACGACTGCCAGAGATAATCCGTCGTGCCATACGGGCCGTCGACACGGCTCAAATGGCTGTTTTCGCTGAAGCTGTCGATGACCCGGCTGCGCAGCGGTGACAATACCTGCTTGTCGTACTGGCGGGTGCGCAACAGGGTGGCACGGTCTTCCATCGAGATCGGCAGCAGCTCGCGATAACGCCAGCCTGGTTGATTGGCGATAAATACGATGCCTTTCTCATCGCTGACCAGCAGCAGGTCCTCACCCTGATCCCATTCCTGCTCAAGGCTGGGGAACTCCAGTTTGACGACCATTGCCCCCATGAACCCACCGGTATCGTTCAAGACCGCGCTGGACAGAAAGTACCCCGGAATTCCGGTGGTCACACCGACCGCATAAAAGCGCCCGGTGCCCTTGGCGCGGGTTTGCAGGAAGTAGGGTCGAAAAGCGTAGTTGTGGCCGACATAGCTATTGGGCGTACGCCAGTTGCTCGCGCCAATCGCCAGACCATGCCGGTCGAGCAACTCCAGCGTCGACGAATGAGCCGCGCTATTGATTTTTTCCAGCTTGAGGTTGAGTGCGTTCTGCACCTCACCGGTTACCGGGCCGCTCAGCGCGGCACGAATTTCCGGGTCCAGCGCCAGCACGGAGGGCAGGGCGCGATAGCGCTCGATCAGGGTGTGCAGGGTATTGGCATACAGTGCCAGCTGTCCTTCGGCACGTGCGGCATCTTCCGACATTGCGTGACGCTGCGCCTGACGCATCGCTAGCCCGGCGCACAGGGCTGCACCGGCCAGAATCAGCAGCACGTACAGGGTAATGCGCCAGTAGCGATGCTTGAGCGTCATGTCGCAGCCTGATTGAACCCTGCTGGCGCGTTCCCGAGCGAATGCTCACGAACGCGCCACGCGCAGGGTTTACAACAGATTGAAGGTCGCTTCTTTCACTGCTTGCGAGTCCAGGCCGATCATGACCTTGAATTCGCCAGGTTCTGCCACGTGCTTGAGCTCGGTGTTGTAGAACTTCAGGTCGTCTTCACTGAGGGTGAAGGTTACGACTTTTTCTTCTCCGGGCTCGAGCATCACTTTTTCGAAGTTTTTCAGTTCTTTTACCGGACGGCTGATCGACGCCGCTACGTCATGCAGGTACAACTGCACAACAGTTGCGCCGGCAACCTTGCCGGTATTTTTCACGGTCACGCTGGCAGTCAGCTTGCCTTTGCGGGTCATGTTGGCGTCCGACAACGTGATGTCCGAGACGTCGAACTGGGTGTAGCTCAGACCATAACCGAACGGGTACAGCGGGCCATTGGGCTCCTCGAAATAGTGCGAGGTGTAGTTGCCTGGCTTGCCTTCGTGATAGGGACGGCCGGTGTTCAGGTGCGCATAGTAGACCGGCAGTTGACCGATCGAGCGAGGAAACGTCATGGCTAGCTTGCCCGACGGGTTGTAGTCGCCGAACAGCACATCAGCCACTGCGTTGCCGCCTTCGGTGCCCGGGAACCAGGTTTCGAGCATGGCGTCGGCCTGTTCCTGTTCGTCGACCAGAACCAGCGGACGGCCGTTCATCAGTACCAGCACCAGTGGTTTGCCAGTGGCCTTGAGCGCCTTGATCAGGTCGCGCTGTTTGCCCGGAATGTTCAGGCTGCTGCGGCTGGCCGATTCATGCGACATGCCACGCGACTCGCCGACCACGGCAACGATCACATCGGCCTGCTCGGCGACCTTGACCGCTTCGTCGATCATTTCCTGGGCCGGACGCGGGTCGATCTCTACTTCCTTCTCGATGAAGTTCAGGTAGTTGAGGACGTGTTCGTTGTCACTGACGTTGGCACCGCGCGCGTAAACCAGCTTGGCCTTGTCGCCGACTGCGTTGGCCAGCCCTTCATACACCGTCACCGACTGGTTGGGACGACCCGCTGCCGACCAGCTGCCGAGCATGTCGAGGTGACTTTGCGCCAGTCCGCCGATCACTGCGATGGTGCCTTGCTTCTTCAGTGGCAGTGTCTCGTTCTGGTTTTTCAGCAGCACCAGCGTCTTGCGCGCCACATCTCGAGCTTCGGCACGGTGCAGGCGGTCATCGGAATAGGTGTCGGCCGGATCTTCGGCAGCGACACCGATGCGACCGTAAGGCGAGGCGAACAGGCCCATGTCGTACTTGGCACCCAGCACTTCACGCACGGCGCTGTCGATTTCCTTCATGGAAACCTCGCCGTCTTTCACCAGACCGGGCAACTGCTCGCCATAGGCCGCGTCGTTCATGCTCAGGTCGATGCCCGCCTTGATCGCCAGCTTGGCGGCCTCGCGGAAATCCTTGGCCACGCCGTGGTCGATCAGTTCCTTGAGCGCGCCGTGGTCGCTGATGGTCACGCCCTTGAAGCCCCAGTCCTTGCGCAACAGGTCCTGCATCAACCATTTGTTGGAGGTCGACGGGACACCGTTGATCGAGTTGAGCGCGACCATGATGCCGCCGGCGCCGGCATCGATGCCGGCCTTGTAGGGCGGCAGGTAGTCCTGGTACATGCGCGTCATGCTCATGTCCACGGTGTTGTAGTCGCGTCCGCCTTCTACCGCGCCATACAGGGCGAAGTGTTTGACGGCGGCCATGATGCTGTCGTTGGCTGCGACGTTCTTGCCCTGGAAGGACCTGACCATTACATCGGAAATGCGTGACACCAGGTAGGTGTCTTCACCAAAACCTTCGGAACTGCGGCCCCAGCGAGGGTCGCGGGAAATATCCACCATGGGGGCGAAGGTCATGTCGATACTGTCGGCACTGGCTTCTTTGGCCGAGACCCGGCCCATCAGTGCGATGGCGTCCATGTCCCAGCTTGCGGCCATGCCCAGGCTGATCGGGAAAATCGTGCGATGGCCGTGAACCACGTCATAGGCAAAGAACATCGGAATTTTCAGACGGCTCTTGGCGACTGCGGCTTCCTGCAGCGGACGATTTTCCGAACGGGTAATGGAGTTGAACGTGCCGCCTATTCTTCCGGCAGCAATTTCCTTGAGAATTTGCGGCTGTGGCATTTCCGAACTGATACTGATGAGTCGTAACTGACCGATCTTTTCGTCCAGAGTCATTTGTTTCATGAGTTTGCCGATGAAGGCATTCTTGGCCTGAAGCGTTGTATTGTCCGTGGCGGCAGCGTTCTGGGCCATCACCGACTGACTGGCCATACCGACCAGCAAACCTAATAAACACAGCTTATTCATGAATGATTTCTCAAGGCTTTTGTCAGTAACTCGCGTTTAATGTCCGACAGCCAGTTTTTGGGTTATGGACCTTTGGCGTTATGGTTCGCACGGGATGCCAGGATAGTTGCCATCCGCTTCACTGTACGAAGTCTCCCCAAGGTGTGTACGAAAATGGCGGTTTGATTGATTTTTGTACAGACCCTGTTCGATCAAATAATGACCGCATCAGGTGTTGGCGATGGATTATGCCGGGGAACTTGTGTTTTGGCTAAGGCGCGTCGTTTCAATGGATTCAAAAAAACACCGGAGGTCTGGATTTTGAAGTCTGTTTCACAGTGGTTGTTGTACGTGGTGATGCTGTTGGGAGGGGTATTGCGTGCCGAGGCAGAGCCATCAGCACTGGTTTTTCCGCCGATGACCGGCAGTGTGGTGGACGCCGCACAAATGCTCGACAGCCAGACTACGGTTCGTCTGGCCAGACTTCTGAGCGCCCATGAAAAGGCTACCGGGGAGCGGGTGGTGGTCGTAACCCTCGCTGATCTGCAGGGCACGAGCATCGAAGAGTTCGGCTCTCGACTCGGTGACGCCTGGGGCCTGGGGCTGCATGGCAAGGATGACAGTGTTCTGCTGGTGGTCTATCGCGACAAGCGCAAGGTGTTCATGGAGGTCGGCGATGTGCTGAAGGATCGTCTCAATGACGCCCAGGCCTCTCTGATCATCGACATGCTGATGACCCCCGAGTTTGACGACAACCGGTTTGCCGTCGGTATAGAGCGCGGTACGCGCGCGGTTATCGCGGCATTGGGCGGGCAGATACCCGATTATCCTGAACCGAAAAGACAGATGTCCGAAGTTGACGAGCAGACCAATGACGACCAGGTCTGGCTGATCGGAATCGTGTTGACCCTCATCGTGCTGGGGATTGTAATCATCAGTGTCAGACGCGGCGGCGCCACCCGGCCTGCCCGTGAAAGAGCCGCTGATCGCAGTGGCGGACGTTTCGGCGGCGGCGGTGCTTCAGGCAACTGGTAGTTGATTGATTCGGAATGAGGGAACCATGGCTTTACTGAACAAAGACGAACAGCGGCAGGTTGCCGAAGCGATTGACCGCGTCGAGCAGCGCACTGACGCCGAGCTGGTCACGGTGCTGGCCGCTCGTGCTGACGACTATGCCTACATGCCGCTGATCTGGGCCGGGCTGATCGGTCTGTTGCTGCCGGGCACGATCAATTACTGCCTTCAATGGCTGAGCGCGGACGAGTTGATGCTGGCGCAGATGAGCACGTTCATTATTGTGGCGCTGGTGTGCCACCTGTCGAAGGTCTCAGCGTTGCTGGTGCCGCTTTCGGTGCGGCGCTGGCGGGCCGGCAACCTCGCGCGTCGGCAGTTCCTCGAACAGAACCTGCACAAGACCCATGACGGCACCGGCATTCTGGTGTTTATCAGCGAGGCCGAGCGTTATGTCGAAATTCTGGTCGATCATGGCATCGCCAGTCGTCTGCACGACGACACCTGGAAAGCGATGGTCGACGTGTTCACTCAACAGGTTCGAGACGGGCAGATTCTGCAGGGATTTCTGGGGTGTATTCACGCCTGCGGCGAGTTGCTTGCCGATCACGTTCCGGTAACCCACGGCAGAAATGAGCTGCCCAATCGGCTGGTGGTGCTGGGGTAAGGCCAAAAGGCAGGCGTCGAGTTCAACGACACCTGCCTTTCTTGAAACCCGTGCGGGTCAGACGATACGCTTTACGTTGTAAAACGATTTTATGTAAGTCTGCAGGTGTTCGACCTGCTGGCTGATCGACGTCGAAGTATCAGCTGGCGACGTTATCTGATCCAGAAAATGGTAGAGCGATTGATAAACCTTTTTCGCCTCTTGTACCCAAAGCGTTTTGCTCTGAGCAACGCCGGCGAGCGCTGTCAACTCGTCGAGTTTTTCTCGGGTTGCCTGTGCTTCCCGGAGAGCCGCGCGGGAATCGTCAAGCAGAGCGTTATAGCGAGACCTCAGTCTGTCGCGTTCTTCAATGAGGTCAAGGTAGTTCAGGGCGCTGCTGACCTTGTCGAGCAGTTTTCCGAGTCTGGCAATCCCGGCGTTGATCAACGCGAGTTCCGGAGAGGTCATGGTGACCAGCTTGAGTTCCTCTGGAGTAGGCAGCATTTCCTTGAACTGATCGGCAATGTTGTACTTTTCAAATGTCTTGATCGTTGTGTCAAGCAGGCGCCGGTCTGCAGCGATTAACGCCATTGCGCTTTCCTGCGTGGCTGAGCGTTGGGTCATGCTGTCGATCTGTTGCTGAAGTGTTTCCAGCAAACGGTTGCTTTCCAGCGTCAGGTTTATCTGCGCCACATCATCGCTGTGTGCGGCAATGGCTTGAGCGCTACGGCGCACGACGTCTGTGAGATTCGATACCTGCCGAATGCGCTGCCCGTTCAGCAGGCTGATCGCTTGTTGTTTCTGTGTGTCGCTGAGCCTTGCGTCGGCTTCAATCAGTTGTTGTTTCTGATCGATCGGCTTCAGGTCTATGTTATTCAACTGTACGGTGACAGTGGCCAGTTCCTGGCCATAGACCTTGTCTGCACTCATCAATGCGGCCTGAAGCGGCAGCATTTTTTCTTTCATGACCGGCAAAAAGTCCAGCTTCAGCGCGGTCACTTGCGCAAGAATATTCTGACGGGCTGTTTCCATGACTTCATTGTCAGGGGGGGTGAGGATTAACAGCTCATCCAGGCGTTCAGTGCTCATGGTTATCGTCCTATGCCAATGGCGGGTTGCTGTTCGCGTTTAAACTGGTCCAGCGCGCTATCAAATATCTTTAATAGCTCAGTCGTTTTACCTTTTATTTCCAGCCACGGCATGACGACGCCTTGAAACTGCATGGCGAAAATCAGCAGTGCCTGATCGTCTTTGATGGCCGCCAGTTCATGTGCGGAACGTTCTATGTACGTGGCTAACAGTAACCAGAGGTCTTTCAGGTGGGTGGCGCCTTTGTGAGCGTCCAACATACGAATATACATATCATCAAACATGAGTTGCAGGCTGCGCACGGCGGCTGTCAAAGGAACTTTTTCCTTGAGCAGTTGAACTTTCTGAGCCTTTGAAGCAACCATTCGATTTTTTTCTTTTCGGATCTTTTCCGCTTTGGCGCCAAAAATACCTCCTGTGATAGCGACCCCGATGGGGCCGCCGAAACCACCCCAGGCAATAGTATTCAGTGCGGTTTTATGCTCTTTGTTTTTCTGCTCGATGTCCGTCGTCAGTTGTTCGATATCTTTTTCCAGCTCCTTGATTTGCTGGTCCAGGTCTGAGCGCGCAGCCAGTTTCACTTTGTCGTTGATGCCGGGAATGAGCGTGACGCTTAATACGGAGCTGAACGTATCGATGTGTTGCTCCAGTGTTTCGGCAGCGTGCTGATGGTTTTTTATTTGTGACGCCGTTTTCTTCAGAAATTCAGCCAGCGTGCTACAGACCCTTTGATCGTTTTTTTCCAGGGGTACCGGAGGTGTGTTGCGGACCTCTTCAATGATCAAATCGGCAACAGTCAGATCAATCTGTCTGGCAAAATCCATCTTTTCAATGCGGTCGATGATCTGCTGACCCTGTACCGAGAACTGCGCGGCAAACAGGTCAATATTGAACCCGGTACGCTTGATGCCATCCTCGATCCCCGACCAGCTTTTGCCGTGACTGTTAATGGCCTTGTAGGTCTTGAGCATGTCTTCAGGCTCAAGCCCGGGAATGCCACTTTTGGTAAAACCCAATTGCTGTTCGACGCGCGAAAGTGACGTGGGAATATTAAGGGCGTGTCGTTCGTAGCGTTTCAGACTAAGAATGTCTTCCTTGGTCAGAACAAGGCCGGCGCTACGGCCACCACTTTTTTCATCATCAAAGATAACGTTCAGGTATTCGACGGGTTTCAAGGTAACCCGTGCGATGTCTTCGTTTTCCAAAAGTGCTGCGGGAGTCAACATAATGCACGTTCCTTGTGCGAGTTATTTCAGTAGAGCAAAAAGCTCTAGAGGGTTGGTCTGATTATCTATAATCAGCCAAACCGACTATAAAGATGTTTTTATGCCGCGCAAGTAGCGGTTCATCGTTTTTGGCAAGGATTACTTTACCGTTTATGTGCGTTTCTTCAGGGGATGTAGGCACGTGCGAACAGTGTGTGTAGTCCCTGAAAAATAGGGGTGCCCATGACGCGCTGACACGCCTAAAATACAGGCCTGATTTTTCGAGTCCCGAACGGGACGCTTGAGGCACATTTTCAATGTCAGTCATTACCTCCACGTCACCCATCGCTGCGACCGATCATCTCGCGCAGTTCCTCGGCCTGCTGGAGACCAGCCTGTCGCAGAACTCGCTGATCAAGCTGGTCCTGGCCAAATACGTGGGCAGCGAGGCTGATCTGCAGCGGATCATCATCAAGCCGCTGACCGTCAAGGAACAACCGTGCCTGAGCTTCGTGTATCGCTACAAGACTCGCGACATCACCAAGAATTTTTCGCTTGCTGAAGCGGTGGCTGTCATTGCCAGCCTGATACCGGCGTCCTTCAAGAACGCGCACCTTTTGTCGCTGACTGACGAGGTGCAGCTGGAGTTCAGCAAGAAGGGCAAGACGACGCTGTTCAAAAGCAAGGCTCAGCAGGAGCGCCAAGCTCCTTCGGCCGGGCATGACCGCGAGAAGAAACGCTACCTGGAGCTTACCCGGCCATTCCTGACTGACTTGGGTGTGACCAATCGCCAGCATGAGCTGATTCCGGCCATGTCGCGCAAATGGAAGCAGATCAACAAGTTCATCGAAGTGTTTTCCCATGCACTGAGCTCATCGCCGCTCAAGCTCGATCAGCCGATCAAGGTTGCGGACTTCGGCTCAGGCAAGGGTTATCTGACCTTCGCCATCCACGACTACCTGTGCAACACCTTGCAGGCGCAAGGGCAGGTGACCGGTGTCGAACTGCGCGAAGACATGGTCAGTTTGTGCAACGAGGCGGCGGCGAAGCTCGATCATCCGGGGCTGACCTTTGCGCAGGGTGACGTGCGTACGGTGGCGCCCAGCGCGCTGGATGTGATGATCGCGCTGCACGCCTGTGATATCGCGACAGACTACGCCATTCATATGGGCATTCGCTCCGGCGCCTCCATCATCATGTGCTCGCCGTGCTGCCACAAACAGATCCGCTTGCAGATCCAGAGCCCGACGCTGTTGAAGCCGATGCTGCAATACGGTCTGCACATGGGCCAGCAGGCAGAAATGGTCACCGACAGCCTGCGCGCGCTGTTGCTGGAGGCATGCGGTTACGAGACCAAAGTGTTCGAGTTCATTTCGCTGGAGCACACCAACAAAAACAAGATGATCCTCGCGGTCAAGCGTACCGAGCCGGTCGATCCGGCTCAGTTGCTGGCGCGTATTCAGGAGCTCAAGACGTTCTACGGCCTTAGCGAGCATTGCCTGGAAACGCTCCTCAAGAGCGACGGCTTTATTGGCTGAAAATAGCCGTCCTGTGCGCAGTGGCCGAAGAGTCTGCGACCAACGGTCTGACGTTTGACTGCTTTGTTGCGCTGGGTCAATGGTTGTACCTCGCGCCAGGCGGATGCTTGGTTTATCACCCCAGCATCCGCGCTACCCACGAGGGTCCGTCATGATCAGCACTTTTTTCATCCCCGCTGTGAACATCATCGGCACTGGCTGCATTGATGAAGCCATGCTCGCCATACGCAAATACGGATTTCGCAAGGCGCTGATCGTCACGGATGCAGGCCTCGCCAAGGCCGGAGTGGCCAGTCAGGTCGCCGGGCTGCTGGTGGAGCAGGGCATCGACTCGGTGGTGTACGACGGTGCCCGCCCCAACCCGACCATCGCCAATGTCGAGAACGGTCTTGCCTTGTTGCAGGAGCGCCAGTGCGATTTCGTCATATCGCTTGGCGGCGGCTCGCCCCACGACTGTGCAAAAGGTATTGCCCTGTGCGCCAGCAACGGAGGGCACATCAGTGACTATGAGGGCGTCGACCGTTCGGCTAAACCGCAGTTGCCGCTGATCGCCATCAATACCACCGCCGGAACCGCGAGTGAGATGACCCGCTTCTGCATCATCACCGATGAAGCGCGGCACGTAAAAATGGCGATCATCGACCGCAACGTCACACCACTGTTGTCGGTGAATGATCCCGACATGATGGTCGCCATGCCCAGGTCGCTGACCGCCGCCACCGGCATGGACGCCTTGACTCATGCAATCGAAGCCTATGTCTCCACGGCTGCCAACCCTATCACCGATGCCTGCGCGTTGCAGGCCATGGCGCTGATCGCCAACAATTTGCGTGACGCATTCAACAACGGGGCAAACATCACCGCCCGCGAGAACATGGCCTATGCCCAGTTTCTGGCCGGCATGGCGTTCAATAACGCGTCACTGGGCTATGTGCATGCCATGGCGCACCAGTTGGGCGGCTTTTATGATTTGCCCCACGGTGTGTGCAACGCCGTATTGCTGCCCCATGTGCAGCGCTTCAACGCCAGCGTCAGCGCTGCCCGCCTGACCGACGTTGCGCACGCCATGGGCAGCAATATCCGTGGGCTGTCTCCAGAAGAAGGCGCGCGGGCCGCCATCGACGCCATTCATGCATTGTCGGCTGCCGTGGAAATCCCGGCAGGTCTTGCTGCGCTGGGCGTCAAGGAGGAAGACTTCCCACTGTTGGCCACCAATGCCCTGAAAGATGCCTGTGGCCTGACCAATCCGCGTCCTGCCGATCTTGAGCAGATTCAGGACATATTTCGCCAGGCACTTTAATCATTCCTGCACAACAGGCCCGCCATGGACGTGCTTTGGCCGTACACCCTTGAAGATCATGAGTGTTGTGGACGCGGGATTGACAGCGTCAGGATGGAGCGGGTGTTTTCGTGAGCCAGGGTGCCTGAACAGAGGCTGACCAGCACCATGGAACCGGAGCAGACCATGCCGCAGTCCGTTTAGCATCCAGATTGTCCTCGCGAATCCCGCGAGCATGACGGGAAGCTCAACCGATGACGCCCCTGCAATCTCTTTTGCAAAACGGCTATCTGAAGATCGCCGCCACTCTGGTTCTGCTGTTTTCAGGCGCGCAATGCGTGCGGGCAGCAGACATTCCTGAAGGTTTCGCCAAGGATGTGACCGGCGGAGGCTCCGCGGCTGCCGTGCATCCCTCCACGCTGGATGAACTTCGCTCAGCACTCTGTGCGTCGCATGACTCGCACGGTGCCTGCACCGATGACACACCGCGAGTGATTGTCCTGGACCACACGTTCGACTTCCGCGCGAGCGTGATTGCCAACGGCAATACCACAACCACCGAGCCTGGCTGCGTAGTGAAACTGTGCCCGCAGGGTGGTGAGCAACTTGCACTGAATGGCGCCAACAACTTCTGCCAATCAAGGCCACGTGTCATGGTGACCTACGACAACGCGGGGCTGAAACCACTGAAAATCGGCTCCAACAAGACATTGATCGGGCTCGGCGACAAGGCAGGCATTCAGGGCGCTGGGCTGTTCATTGGCGACGGCGCGCATAACGTGATCGTTCGCAACCTGACGCTTTCGGATATCAATCCACGTGTCGTATGGGGCGGCGATGCGCTGACCCTGAACAAGGCTGATGGCGTGTGGATCGATCACAATACCTTTGCGCGGATTGGCCGACAGATGATTGTTACGGGCTGGGGCACTGCGTCACACGTCACCATTTCCAGCAATGAGTTCGACGGCCGAACGCCTTACTCGTCTACCTGCGATGGCCATCATTACTGGGTATGGCTGTTCCTCGGCAGTCAGGACACGCTGACGCTGTCGAGAAACTATGTACACGATACCTCTGGCAGAGCACCCCATTCAGGTGGCATGAACAATGCGCAGGTTCGTGCCCAACTGGTCAACAACGTTTTCCAGCGCATGACCTATCAAGGCGCAATCATGTCGCGTACCTCATCGTCACAGCTGCTGGTCGAGGGAAACGACTTCGAGAACGTGGCTCATCCGCTGTATAACGATGTGGACCAGCCAGGCACGGCGTTCGCCTTGTTCGATCCGGTTTCAAAAGCCGCCAATGATGCGTGTATGAGCGCGATAGGCAGAACCTGTGTCGTGAATCAGCAGCGCAGCAGTGGCGAGGACTATCGCCCTCGGGATGCCTCTGCCCTGGAGGCGTTCAGGGAGTATCGGCAGTATCTGGTGATGCCCGTTTCGGCGCAGGAAGCCAAGGCGCGGGTGCCGGGAGAGGCGGGGGTGGGTAAGGCCAGTGCCGGTCTACTGTAATGACTTCGATGTTTGAGTTGCACTCACCTGTACCCAGTCGTTTTACTATCACGCAACACCGCGCCTTGTAACACCTTAAAAGGCCCGATCAGTGAGTCAGGGGAAGTCATTTTGATGGATCAAGAAAGCATCGTCCGGTACTGGCATGCGGTCGAGTTGTTGCAACCACAATCAGCACCCAAGCTGAAAAAACGCGCTAATCGATACGAAGCGTTTATCCATGACACGTCAATTCAGCGCCCGCTGCTTCCGTGGACCCTGGAAAGTATCGTCAGTCAACAGGAGCTGCCCAAGAAGCGCATATGGAGCCACACGCTCTATGCTCATCTTTACGACAGTCGTCTCGTTGCCGAGAAGCTCGATGCGATGTACGGCGCCGATCAGGGCTATCAGGAGCCCGGGTTTCGCGAGTCAGCCGTGTTTGCGGCAAAATTCACGATGGCGGGCCGACTGGTCGATGACAGCCTCGTGCTTTCGAGTGAAGCGTGGTTTCTAGGGCGGGTATTGACCGGCAAGGACTGGACCAGAGGGTTCGAGACCGACCAAAAGACCGTCAGGGAGCGCGCCAACAGCCTGTTCGAAGGTGAGGTATCAAGCGCAGACTTGCGTGAACTGACTCACTGGACCCTCCAGTTTCTGGGGCTGGGGGACTTTTTTGGTGAGATGGACCACCATCATTTTCGCTTTCGCTCACAACCCGTCAAGCCCGACAAGCCCGAGTCGGAAGACGATCCACTGAACAGCTTTTTGCTGGACGATCTTGCCGATGTCGCCGATGCGATCTCCAGGGGGGTGAAAAGCGAACCACTGGACCAGTACCTGCGCTATCACGATCCCGAGCTTCGCCTGCATATGGATGATAAGCGTGCATCGTTGCCACTGATGGGGCGACTGATGCCGGATGCCTACGCCAGTAGCTGTTGGCCCACCGAGCACCATTTGGGCCTGGTGCATTCCCAGCAGCTGGCCGTCAACACAATCCAGTCCACCCTGGCCGATGGTCAAGGGCTGCTTGGCGTCAACGGCCCACCTGGAACGGGCAAGACGACACTGTTGCGCGACCTTATTGCAGCGATTATCACCAGCCGCGCCGATGCGTTTGCCAAGCTACGCCGTGCTTCCGATGCATTCGCAAGCGACGGACGCGAAGCTGCCAACGACGGTGGCAGGCAGCAATACAGTTTCAGGCTCAACCCCGCACTGTATGGCTTCGAAATCGTAGTCGCTTCATCCAACAACGGTGCCGTGGAAAATGTGACGCTGGAGCTGCCGCAGCGAGACAAGATTGATGACAGCTGGTTGCCAGAAGCAGAGTATTTCGCCGAGCTGGGGGAGCTGGTCTCGGATAAGCCTGCGTGGGGACTGATTTCCGGTGCATTGGGGAGTAAGGCGCGTCGCAACAAATTCGTAGATCGTTACTTCTATGGTCAGCGCCCGTTTGGCAGCGAAGACAAGGCTGCGGCGCAGGTAGAAGACGAGACGGAGGTCGACCCTGACGAAGAAGTCGACAACATCGTGGAAGCACTCTTTTCGGCCTCCTCTGCCGAGATGGAAGACGCTGACGACAGCGAGAGCCAGAGCGAAGATGCTCTACCCGAGGAAGAGAAGGGCCCGAAGGGATTTTGGGGGTGGCTCAATGTGAGTGCCGAGGTGAATGCGGTCCGTTCACCAGAGCAACGTCAAGCGTTGTGGCAGCAAGCAGTCTCTGACTACGAGGCGGTCAAGGCGCAAGAACGCAAAGCATGCCGTGACGCCAGTCGGATTCGTGAGTTGATCCTGGCCATCCTCGAGGCCAGGAAGAAGATTGCCGAAGACTCCGAAAAACTCAGGTCATTCGAACAGTCGCTGATTGAGGTAGCCAATGAACTCTCGCGCCTGGATAACGAGGAAGGTGGTCCCGCCAATACGGCACTGAAGAAGTGTCTTGACGCGCTTGGGATGCTCCCACCCAGACCCGGTTTCTGGTCAAATGTATTCAGTCTGGGAAATGCTCGACGCGACTGGAATGCCGCTCGGGCACTGCTGGAAAGCCAACGTGACGTTGCCAAGGCCGAGTTCGCGCGGATCACACGCCTTACTCAACAACTCGATATCGATAAGGTCCAGGCGGAAAGAAAAATCACTGACGCGCGCCGAGTGCTTCAGGGATCGCAGCAGCAGGACCAAACGCTTACGCGCGATGCCTGGGAACTGGCAACCACTCATCAGGCTGACCATTTGCTTGCTTGGTTAAAAGACAACGCTATCGGGGATGGGGATGCCATTGAACTGGCCGAACCCTGGCGCATTGAAGGCTGGCGGAAGGCACGTGCGCGGGTTTTCATCCAGGCACTGAAGCTCCACCAGACGTTCTTCGAGCTTGAGGCGTCAAGACTGCGTTCCAATTTATTCATGATCAATAGTCTGCTGACCGGTTCGCGTTTCCAAGGGTTGTCGCGCGATGCAATCCGTTCGGCGTGGGCTTCTTTGTTCATGGTCGTTCCGGTGTTGAGCAGCACCTTCGCATCATTCGCCCGTTCGTTTGGCTCGCTGGGTGCCAGTGAGATTGGCTGGTTACTCGTGGATGAGGCAGGTCAGGCCGCTCCGCAACAGGCAGTCGGCGCACTATGGCGGTCCCGACGCGCGTTGCTGGTGGGGGACCCGCTGCAACTCAAGCCCATCGTTACCGTATCCGATGCGGTGCTGGAGCACATGCGTACACGTTACGGGGTTGATGCGCACTGGATTCCCAATCAAAAATCCGCACAGGTGCTGGCTGACGAAGCCACTCCTTGGGGACGCATGGCCGGGCCTGCCGGCGGCAAGACGTGGGTAGGATTGCCACTGGTCGTGCATCGCCGCTGCGACAAGCCTATGTATGCACTCGCCAACCGTATCGCCTACGACGGAGCAATGGTGTATGGAACGATTGCACCGCGCGCCGACAAAGAAACCCTCGCCAGTCTGCCGACAGGGTGGATACATGTCAGTGGGTCTTCCGAAGGAAATTGGGTGCCTGCGGAAGGCCAGGTCTTACGCTACCTGCTCAAGCGGCTGCATGGCGATGGCGTAGAGGCGACAGATATTTCGGTCATCACGCCTTTCAAGGCTGTGCAGCAAAACCTCAAGCGCATACTCCGAGGCAAGCTGGTGTCGGGCACGATCCACACGATGCAAGGCAAGGAAGCATCGATCGTCATCGTCGTATTGGGCGGCAACACTGCCGGAGCGGGTGCTCGCAACTGGGCTGTTTCAGAACCTAACCTGCTGAACGTGGCGGCGACGCGTGCCAAGCGACGCCTCTATGTGATTGGCGACAGAAACGACTGGAAGCACCGGCAGTTGTTCTGTGACGTCATGGATCTGCTACCGCTTCAGGATATTCAAGCACACCAGTAATGGGCTTTACGCATGAATGCCACCGCTCCATTGTGTGCACTGCTGCAGCGTTCGCTGAGCGGAGATCAGTGGTTCGGGTGGATGTGTGAATTTGTCTTGACCCGATTGAACGCGATAGCGAGCCGGGACAGTGATGAGAAGGACGTAGATTCCGCTCGAACGGCGGGCGGCCTGCCCGCCTGCCCAGCCAGAACGCTTACTCCAGCCTCCTCCAGCTGTATTTCATCGGTTCCAGGAAACACCGCCTTAAGTCGCAAGAAAGCATGCCGACAACCTCATCAGCAATGAGATTGACGGTCTTCGACCGCGTCCTGGCGTACCTTCTCGAAGAGCAACACGATCATCAAGATCAAGGCGGAGCAAACGCGCGTGAAGGTCATGAAACCAGCTTTCAAACCCGTCTCAGCGGCTTGAACTCATCACCGATCTGTACCCGATTCTTGCGTCATTGACCTGGCCAGGCATGCCTTGCCCCGGAGTTTCTACATGTGTTCAATGTGTGATGCGCTCACCCAACTTTGGGCCCAAGGAGCGACCGGCCAGGGTGCGGCCAAACAGACAGCCACCAACCAAGCGGCGCTTGGGCACCTGACGCTCGACCAACAAGCCAACTACCTTACTGATGGCTATTGGCACGACGCCTATGGCGGTTCCCAGCACCATTTTGACGTGCACGCCGGAGGGTCGCTCACTGTCAACCTGGCAAGTTTGAGCGCAAGCGCTCAGGTTGTTGCTCGATATGCGCTGCAAACCTGGACCAATGTCAGCGGCCTAAACTTTGTGGAAACCACCGCTGCCGCTGCGATCAATTTCAGCGAACAAAAAAGCGGTGCGTACAGCAACTCCAATTATGCAGGCAGCATCATCTCGGACAGCAGCGTCAACATCGCTTCCGATTGGGTGAAATACGGTTTGTATTATCAGCAAACCTACATTCATGAAATCGGCCACGCGCTGGGGTTGGGCCATGCGGGCAATTATAACGGGAGCGCGACCTTCCCCAACAATGCCTTCTATCAAGAGGACAGCTGGAAATACTCGGTGATGTCCTACTTCAGCCAGGACGAGAATACGTATTCCAACGCCTCTTTCGGCTATGTCGCTACCCCCATGCTGGCGGACATCGTAGCCATCCAGTCACTGTACGGCACCGCCGTTACCCGCACAGGTGACAATACCTACAGTTTCAACAAGACTTCCATCAACACCGGAACCGACTTCGTGCCCGGCCTGGTGGCCACGATCTATGATTCGGGCGGCAACGACACGATCAACGTCAGCACCTATGTCGGCGCTCAGACAGTCGATCTGAGAAGTGAAGCTTTTTCCAGCCTATACGGCGGTCTATCGAATATTGCAATCGCGCGCGGTACGGTTATCGAGAACGCCATCACCGGTGCAGGCGCAGATACGCTGATAGGCAACGCCAGTGACAACTTTCTAAATGCCAACGCGGGCAATGACCAGTTGCAAGGCGGCGATGGCAATGATCGGCTGATGGGTGGGGCGGGCTCGGACGTGCTCAATGGTGGCAACGGCATCGACACCGCCTTGTATACCGAGGCAGGTGCTCGCTACTTTGCAACCTACGATACCGCGCTGGTGAGGAATGCCACCCTCAGCGTTCATGATGCGCAAACGTCCGATGTGGACACACTTTCAAGCGTCGAAAGGCTGTCTTTCAGCGACCGCAATGCCAGTCTTGACGAACTGCTCATGGCTTTTCACAGCCGTTATGGCGCCTTCAACGCCGAGAGTGACGCCACTGTTTCGTTGAGTTTTAGCACCGATCTTCATCACATCGCGCTCACCGAGGATCAGGCTGACATTGCCAGGCTTTATTCACTGTTCGGTCGGACGCCCGATTATCAGGGGTTGAATAACTGGCTGACGCAGCAGGCGATCGGCAGTTCGGATGCAGAGATTCGCGATGGCTTTCTGAATTCCATTGAAGGGATGCAGCGCTACAGCGGGCTTGGTGATCGGGACTTTGTCCTTGATCTCTATCAGACCGTATTGCATCGCACAGGCGAAGAATCAGGTGTGTCGTCCTGGAGCACGCTGCTGCAGGCGGGTGGGAGTCGAGCAGCGGTCGCTGATGGCTTCCTGAATTCGCGCGAGAGCCGTGACCTCTCGGAAGGCGAGACGGGGTTCATCAGGATCGTGGCTCATAACGCCTGGAACAATCTGGATATGGTCGTAGGCAAGGGCGTGGCTACCGGCACGGCTGGTGATGATCAGATCAGTGAGCAGGAAGTCAGGCTGGACAGCAATGCGGTTTCGCATCTGGCGGGCAACGCTGGTATCGACACCTTTATTTTCAACGACGCTGCATCCGCCTACACGATCAGCGCGCTTGATACCGACACGCTATCAGTCAGTCGTTCCACTGGAGCGGCGGCGAAATTCGAACTGAGTGGGTTCAATGTGCTCGATTTCGCAGATCGCGAACTGTTCGTCCTCGACTCTGCGCAGGCAAGCATTGGTCGTCTGTATACCATTCTGGATCGTGCTCCCGATATTGAAGGCCTGAAGTCCTGGCTGTCTCACGGCGCCGCAGGCGCAACCGGTGCCCAGGTTGCGGGTGATTTTGTGCAATCTGCCGAATTTTCCCAAAGCCTGCCCAATGGCAGCAGCAATACAGCCTTTGTCGAACATCTGTATCACAATGTCCTGGACAGAGGCAGCGACGCTAACGGCCTTGCCTATTGGGTCCACTCGCTGGACGGCGGCACAAGCCGTGGGCAGGTCGCATTCAATATCGCCAACTCTGCGGAGTCTGCTGCACTGACTCAAGGCGATGCCGGCTTCATTCACCTGGTAGGGCATGCTGATTGGGTTTGACTTCGCGATGGCTGCAAACCTTCCGTTCGCCGGGGTTGCAGACCACTTGGGGATTTCTCTCTCCGCTTCTAAACACGTCGAGCTGTGCGAGGCATTGGAGAAGGAGATTTCGTCGATTGAGTTGTACCCTGACGCTCTCCGGGCGATCGTTGAGCTTCAAAACTCAGACATCCTGGTAGGGGTTTATTGAGTGTTCGAAGGGGAAACGCGGGTCAGACAAGACGCCGTGTCGAGGGAGTCGACGGTGCATCAAATTTTTGGGGATTCCGGGAGAACCAATGGTGGGGCGGCGAGAAGGTATTGATGGCCTTAGGCGCTAGGGCGAAATTGCCTGGAATGCCCGGGATCATTGGCTGGAAGATGGAGCGGGTAGAGGGAATCGAACCCTCAACTAAAGCTTGGGAAGCTTTCGTTTTACCACTAAACTATACCCGCTCTGATAGCTGCTCTGAGCGGCTGACTTTGTACCAGAACCCTGCCCTGATTTGAAGCGCTAATTTCACCCCGCAGCGCTTTGCCTCCTGATACTCACCCTGAAAACCAACCGCCAGATGACGATGCTCCGTAACTGACGGCGGCTTCGTGTGTGGTTTTCAGAAGGTCAGGGACGGGTAGTCCTGAACCCGGTTATGGACGTCGCGTGACACCTGTGCCGGTTGCAGGAAATTCATCAGCACCTGTTTCGAGTCGCGGCAGGCGGCCTTGTGTTCCATGTCCAGAAAGTGGCCGGTGGCGTCGATGGTGCTGAAGCTGCAGTCGCGAAGGTATCTGGAGAAGTGGGCGGCGTCGTGCGCGCAGGTGTATTCGTCCAGGGCTCCGTTGATGAACAGTATGGGGACGGTGATGTTCTTGCCTGCGGTCAGGTAATTGTCCGGGTCGAGCTCCAGGACCTGGCTGAAGTGGTAATGCATCTGGTCATATTCGTGAGCATCCAGGCTGCTGATATGACGGAAATTGAAGCGTTTGAACAACGTAGGCAGATGCTTGCCGACGGTGTTGTTGATCAGGTGGCCCATGTCATAACGGTTGTGCGCGCCCAGGTGCGTGATGCCGTGACACAGGTAGTCATGCATCTTCTCGTTGATCACTGGGGAGAACGAGCTGATCACTGCGCTTTCGATGCGTTTCGGCCGATGCGCCAAAGCAACCAGCGTGGCCGCGCCGCCCCACGAGAACGACAGCACGTGCTCGGCGTTGAAGTGATCGATCAGTTCCAGCAGGAGCTGGCCTTCTTCTTCCCGGGTCAGTGGCGCGCCATGCAGGTTGTGCGGTTTGGATTTGCCTGAATAGGGCTGGTCGTAAAGCACCACGTTGAAGGTCGGGTAGAGGTTGCGGACGGTCTGGGTAAATGAAGCGGTGGTGGCCAATGAGCCGTTGACCAGAATGATGGTCTTGGCGGCGGCATCGGTGCGATAGAGTTCGGTATAAACCCGAAACTGTCCTTGTATGTCGAGCACTGCTTTTTCTGGCGACATAGGTTTCACTCCTGGCGTAGACAGGTATGCGTGCCTATGACATTGCCCGCGTTTCGTGACAGACATGCGATAGTCGATCAACGGCCTGTACCGATCCGACCAGCGTCCGCCACGCGGCTATGACGTTCAAAACAGGCCGATTTCTCCGGCGTTCAGCGCGCGATAGCTGCCTGGGCGCAGGTCGGGGTCCAGCGCCAGCGCGCCGATGGTTTCCCGATGCAGGCGCAACACTTTGTTGTCGAAGTGGCCGAACATTCGTTTCACCTGATGATAGCGGCCTTCGACAATGCTCAGGCGCGCACTTTGCGGCCCCAACAAGGTCAATTGCGCCGGTTGTGTGGTGAGGTTTTCGAATGCGAAATACAGGCCTTCGGCAAACTTCGCGGCGTAGCGTTCGTCGATCGGTTGCTCGGTCTCGACGTAATACACCTTGGGCATTTTGGTCTGTGGCTGAGTCAGGCGCCGCGACCATTGACCATCGTTGGTTATCAGCATCAGGCCGGTGGTGTTGAAGTCCAGCCGTCCGGCGATGTGCAGTTCGTGCTTGTCAGGCTCGTCCAGCAAATCGAGCACGGTTGGATGCTGCGCATCGCTCGTCGCGCTGACGCAGCCTTCAGGTTTGTGCAGCATGAAGTAGCGGGGGACTTTGCCTGCCTGGAGGATCTCTTCGTCGAGCGCCACACAACTGAATTCGCGTACTTCGTGGTGCGGGTCGCGGGTTGCCTGGCCGTCTACCTGCACCCGTCCGCTGGCCAGTGCCAGGCGCACTTGCTGACGATTGAAGCGTGGCAGGTTGCTGAGGAAACGATCAAGGCGCATGGCGATAACGGCGAGCGGAGGAAGGGGCGCGCATCTTACTCTGTGGCCCGGCGTGCCTGGGGACCTGGCGCTGCATCTTCGATCCCGGCGCAGCGCGGGCACAGACACGCCTTGTCGCGAAGGTTATCCGGCAGGGCTGCCAGCAATGCCGGGTCGATGCTTTGCGAAAAGCACCAGCAGGGCCGGTCCACGGTGCGCGGATCGGCCAGGCTGCATTGGTTGCTGAAGCCGCACAAGGGGCACAGCGCGGTGTCAGGGGAGGCCGTTGTCATGTCGAGAGTAAGCGCCGTGCTGGATGATCGGGGTGTCTGGTTCAGGCCATATTAGCAATCACCGAGCTCGCTGTCGGGGCATGATAGACGGGTGAGCGGTTCATCAGCGCCGATATCGCCGCACACCGGCAGTGCACGAGCAATATTCTGTCGTAATGGATGCCTTGCATGGACAGGCTTTCGAACAGGTCGGCCAACGATGGTGGGGGCATGCCGAAGCGGTTGCGCACTGTCAGAACATCCATCGGCGTCGGCGGCAACCAGCCGCGCAAGGGCGACGCCCGCGAGTTGCCCACCACGCTTGCGATCTCGTCATAGCTCTCGCTGGTCGTTGTCTGAAACTTGGACAGGCTGTAGTTTTTCAGTCTGCCGGGCAGCGAAGTGCCTGCTATCAGCTTGTCGGTGAGAAGTAGAGGTTCAAGCGGCGTGGGCTGCATCACGCTATGCACCGCCGTATTGGAAAGTGCGAATGGCCGGGCGTTCTTGTTGACGACCCGATGCAGCTTCGGGTCCACCAGTTCGTAGCCATGCGGCGCGTAGGTGCGAATCTCGGTGCCATTGGGGATCTTCACCGTCCGGGACCACGGTGTGTAGTACCCATGGCTGCTGACCACCAGAGTGCGCGCCTGACCCCTGTCGGACGTCCATAAAAGGAACCTTTTACCCAGCTTCCAGGCATGGACCTGCAACAGGTTTGACGAGACGGCAGTGCTGACTGTCCAGCGTTTGAGCAGGGCGTCGGTGTGAAAGAATTTCTCCAGCCGGGTCTGGCGCGGGGTGACAAATTGTCTGCGCAACGGCCGGGTGCCGAACGCCCGGTCGAGCGTAATCGCTACGGTTTGGGAACTGCTCACGGCAGGTTTTACGATTCGGCTCAGTGAGCGCAGCATGCTTGGCGTGTGCGGAGCCAGTTGCAGCAAGCCCAGCGTTAGCGTGGCCAGCAGCGCCTGGTTTTTCTCTGCGTAACGGCTGCCTGGCAGATGCGTTGCGGCAATGGCCAGCGAGGTGATGCCAATCTCCGTGGCCAGGGAGGCAACGAGCGCAGGTGTCAGCAACAAGGACATCGGCACCAGCAGCCGCTGTAATTGCTGAAGCCGGTCGGTCCAGTCCGCCAGTGTTACCTGCGTTGATGTGACGATCTGATCTTCTGCGTCATCCAGCGCGTTCTGCTTGAGCAGTCGGTGCAGAAAAGCGAATGGCGTGTCTTCCAGCCTTTTCTCACACAACGAGTGGTTCATGGCCTGGCGCGTGTCCGGGTTGTACAGCGCATCGATCCAGGGGCGAAGGATGGAAACGGGCGGGTTGGGCGCCTGTGTCCCGCCCCATAATTTGAGCAGGTAGTCCAGGCGCTGGTGATGACGGCGCGGAACATAACGCATGACCGTCTCACGCCACTCCGGACTGGCCGTTGCCCGGCTCAGATGCAGCTTCAGCGCCGTGTCGTCTGCAAACTCGATGAACGCATCGGCATGGCCCGCCTGATAAAGCACGTTCGGTGAGCCCGGCTGCTCAAGTACCAGCAGGCCGGTGTACTGCTGTTGCATGGTGTCGATCAACGCGCCCTGAACGAAAAAACCGAGTGACCGCCATTGACCAGGTGCAGAGGGCGCAAGGGTGTCCACGAGCAGATCGAAGGTGCCGCGCGTGAGGCTGCCGCGCTTCAGGCTGATCAACGCCTGGCTGATGAAGGTGGTTCTGAACGCCTGTTCTATGGCGGTTCTCAGCTGATCCCAGAAGTCGTGTATGCGTTGAGTCATCCAGGTCAGAAAGTCGAAGGCTGTGATGTAGTCCTCGAGCGCCTGCGGGCTGATATCAAGCACCTGACCCTGCTCACTGTCGCCCTGCCCGGTGGGGTCGAAGAACACCACGGTGCTGCCGCCGTGATCAATGTAGCCAGCCGGATGATCGACTCGGTAATTGCTTATCAGCGCCTCGCTCAGGCTGATTGGCCTTGGGTCGGGCGTGTGAACATACGTAGGCGGCAACCGGGGGTTGCCCAGGGGGGTGCTCGAATAGCCGGGTCGATAAGCGATGAACACATGCTCGGGGTTGATCGTCAGCGTGTGGTTTTCCTGTAAATAGCTCGCCATGACTTGCCCGGCCATTTTCGACGCAACCGGGATCTGTTCCAGAATGCTCGGCTGTGTCTGCCACAGGTCTGCGGCACCTGCCAGCGCCAGGCCACGAGCGACGGGCCTGAGCAGGTCGAGCGTGCTGCGCGCGTGGCTGTCGGCAAGAAGCCCGGCGAACGAAGCCTGGGTCACTGCGGTGAACAGGTCGCCTTCGATCAGCGACGCCTCGACAACGATGCCGGCATGCTGCTCAAGCGAAAGAAATACCTGGCCGTAGAGCCCTGAGGCGTTCATGGCCGCCAACAGCCGCCTGCTCATCTGGCGTGGATCATCGCTGATGTATTCGATGACGTTACCCTTGGCACCCAGAATGTGAATGAAACAATGCGACGTGGTTTTCGAGCTGATCTGAAATATCTCCGGCACCTGTTTGCCATTCAGCATCAGGGCTCGGACTTCGGATTTTTCACCTCGTCCGCTCATGCTCAGCGTGTCGGTGGCGGCGGGAAACCGGTCCAGCCCCAAGGCGTCCAGCGTCAACCAATAACCGTCCCGACTGATGTGTCTGTGGTTGAGCTGCCGAGCCAGGTTGTCAAGGAACGCCAGTCGCGACAAGGTGCGCCAGGCTGCCTCGTGCCGGGTCCTGAATGTCTGCAGTACGGCGTTGTAATTGCGTTTGAGCGGCAGCTCGCCAATCAGCTTGAACATCCGCGCGGTTGTCAGCGCAGGCGTGTCTTCGCACAGTGAACTATCGGCGAGGGTGCTACGCGACAGCGCCTGGAAGTGCGCAGGCTCGAAGCTGGCCAGCGCCACATCGGTCAGCGACAGGCTGACGCTGTAATGCTCGTGTCCATTGTCGTCCACGGCAGGTCGGTCATCGTTGCTGAACGTGATCTGCAGGGCGTCCGGGTCGAGTGCCTTGTCGCTCGTCTGCGTGAGCAGCGTGGTCAGTTGCTGGCGAACATAATCCTGTCGCGTCGGCGGAAAGTCCATGTCCAGTTGGCAGGCTTGGAGGAGTAACGTCGAGTCGGCAATCAGCCGGAAACCTGCGCTGTTACGCATGGCTCTGAGTTGACGCTCGATGTGTGGCGCGGCGTCTTTCGGCTCGCTTTCTTCGGTCACCGCAGGCAACGGTGTTGGTTCGGGCACTGAAAAGCCGTCCGGCAGGATGAACGGCATTGATGCGTTCAGCGTGTCGTGCCTGCTACTGCTGTGCTCGGGACGCAGAACGCTGGTTTGCTCCAGCAGTAAAGAGGACGGGTGAAACAGCGTGTCCTGACGAAGCGGACTCCAGATGGGGGGCATGACGTGCGGTCGAAATGAATGGATGCCCATTATTTCGGCAAGCGAGATGGGGAAGGTCATAACTATGTATTGCAACTTCCCGTCGCGCTGAAAGAGTGAGACGGCACGCCCGAGCATGCCGCCTTGCGCTCACTGCGGTTGCACGTGCGCACGCCAGCCGCCGAGATGGCTGATGTCGCGGGCGCCCTCCAGACCATAGGCTTCGCAGATGAAACCGGTCTCCCAGCGGCCGTCGGCCAATTGCACCTTGCCCAGCCCGAGCGGTGCTGGAATGCCGGTCAGGAACGACCCCAACTCGATACTTGGCAGCTCCCAGACCTCCACGTCGATGGCGACGCCGTGTTCGGTCACCCGCACCATGCCAGGCCGGAAGGGCGGACCACCGGCCAGCGCATACAGCCGATAGTCGGCCGAGCTTTGCGTGGTTTCCAGCAGGCGTGCCCCTCGTTGCCTGAGCTGCCAGTTCAATGCCAGTCCGTCCAAGTGAGCACCGCAGACCACCAACCGCGCCCTATCGTTGCGCGCAGTGGTTTGCGGTACAGGCAGCCGAGGTGCTTCGCCGCCAATCAAGGGCAGGGCGGTTTGCCGTTGCAAGGCGTCGGCCAGACTGAGCAGGTACTGATCGGTGAATGCGCGTCCGAACAGCGTCACGCCCCACGGCAGACCGTTGCCCATGAAGGCACTGGGCACGGCGACGGCGGCGTAGTCGAGCAGGTTGACGAAATTCGTGTAGTAACCCAGCTCCGAGTTACGCAACACCGGCTCGGCCGCCAGCTCTGCCGATGTCACCGGGCGGCCTATGCTTGGCGTCACCATGCATTCCAGGCCTTCAAGTGCCCGATCGCACGTCGCCTTGAGTGCTTGCAAACGGTACTGCGCGCGAAACGTATCGACCCCGCTGACCTGGGGAGCCTTGGCCAGCACGTCGCGGATCACCGGCAATACCGCGTCAGGACGTTCTTCCATTAACTGTCCGGCGACGCTGTAGCGTTCGGCCACCCACGGCCCCTCGTACAACAACCGCGCCGCTTCGAGAAAAGGTGACAAGTCCACTGTGACCGCTTCGCCACCCAGCGCTTTAAGGTGGTCGATAGCTGCGTTGAACAGTCTCGGCCCCTCGGTACAGCCGAAGAACTGCAGGTCCTCGGCGCGGGGTACACCGAAGCGAAACGGGCGAGGTGTGCCGAAAGCCGAGGCGTCGTTCCACGAAGGGTTGCGACGGCTGTACTCATCGCGCGGATCAAATGCGGCGATCAGTGCCAATAGCTCGCTGGCTTCCCGCGCCGTGGCGGTGAAGGTCGAGACGCAATCCTGCGCGCGGCATGCGGGCACCACGCCCGCCGTGGAAATCAGTCCCTTGCTGGCTTTCATTCCCACCAGGTTATTCAGTGCCGCGGGCACCCTGCCCGAGCCCGCCGTGTCGGTGCCTAGCGAGAAGCTGCTGACGCCCAATGCCACGGCCAGCGACGAGCCGGCGCTCGAACCGCCTGACGGGTACTCGTTCAACACGCTGTTGGGGCAGGCGCCATAGGGCGAGCGGCTGCCGTTCAACCCTGTGGCGAACTGGTCCAGATTGGTCTTGCCCATGGGCACGGCACCCAGCGCGATCAGGTGCGCGACGACGCTTGCCGAGTGCTCGGGTGTGTAAGCGTAGTCCGGACAGGCCGCCGTGGTTGGAATGGCCGCCAAATCAATATTGTCCTTGATCGCGAAGGGGATGCCGAACAGCGGCAGGTCTTTGGGATCACGAGCATCCAGTGCAGCCAGATAAGGCTCGAGTTCAGCCGGGCTGAGCAGGTGGATGAACAGGTGATAATCGCTGTTCAGCCTTGCGGCTTTTTCGCGCAGCGCCAGGATCAGCTGGCGCGGCGATATTTTGCTGGACTGGTAGAGCGCGCGTACGGTGTCCAGACGCAGGTCATTGGGCAGTGCTATGTCGTTCATGACGGGATTCCCTTGAAAGTGAAAAGTGGGTCGATTCAGTCTGCGCTCAGCACCACCACCCGTTGCCCTGCGCGTACTGCCGAGCCGGGTTGCACCCTGACGTCCTGCACCACGCCGGCGATCGGGGCGAGCAGGGGGATTTCCATTTTCATGGACTCCAGAATCACCAGCACATCGCCTGCTTCCACGTGTTCGCCCGGTTGTACCTGGACTTGCCAGAGATTGCCGGCGATGTGGCTGTCGACGCCTTGCTGGCCGGGTTGCAGAGGCTGTTCTTCGGTGTTTGGCGTCACGCCTTCATCGCTCTGGAAATCGGCCTGCCCGTTGGCGATCCAGCGTTCGCGCTCTGCGTTGAAAGCGGCGTTCTGCTGGGCGCGGAACGCCTCAATGCCTTCGGCTTCGCGGGTCAGGAAGGCTTGGTAATCAGCCAGATTCAGGGTGCTGTGTTCGATGTTCAGGGCGAAGCGACCCAGCGGGAAGTCGCGGCGGATACGCACCAGTTCGTCGGCGCTGACCGGGTAGAAACGGATCTGATCGAAGAAGCGCAACAGCCATGGTTTACCCTCGAAGGCAGCGACGTCGCGATAGCGATTCCACATCTGCAACGTGCGGCCGACGAACTGGTACCCGCCGGGGCCTTCCATGCCGTACACGCACATGTACGCGCCGCCGATGCCCACCGAGTTTTCGGCGGTCCAGGTGCGCGCCGGGTTGTACTTGGTGGTGACCAGCCGGTGGCGCGGATCCAGCGGCGTGGCCACCGGTGCGCCGAGGTACACGTCGCCCAGCCCCATGACCAGATAGCTGGCGTCGAACACCGTACGTTGCACTTCGTCGAGGTTGGGCAGGTCATTGATACGACGGATGAACTCCAGGTTGCTCGGGCACCAGGGCGCGTCCTTGCGTACTGTGGTCATGTACTTTTCGATGGCCAGCTGGCAGGCCGGGTCATCCCAGGACAGCGGCAGATGGACGATGCGCGAGGCCACTTGCAGGTCTTTCGCGGCGCACACGGCGTCCCATTCTCCGGCGACGATGTCGAGCAGTTGCCAAAGCGGCAGTTGCTCGGGGCGGTAGTGGACTTGCAGAGAGCGAATGCCCGGCGTCAGATCAATCACCCCCGCCAGCGCCTTGGCCTCCAGCGCAAGCATCAAGGCATGGCCGCGCAGACGCAGCACCAGATCCAGCTCCGGCGCACCGATTTCCAGCAGCAGATGGGTATCCCCGGACAGACGCGCAACCAGGCGTTTATCGTCCTGACCGATGTCGAGGATGACCGGGGAGGGAAGATCCTCTATACGGACAACTTCGCTGTCACGGGAGTTTGCGGTGCCCTGTAGGAGCGGACTTGTCCGCGAAGAGTCCTCTACAGTCGATGGATTTTCTGCGTCAGGACTATAGCTTTCGCGAACAAGTTCGCTCCTACGGAAGTTTGCGGTGCCTTGTGGGAGCGAGCTTGCTCGCGAAGAGGGCGTTGCAGCCGATGGATTTTCTGCGTCAGGAATATGGCCTTCGCGAACAAGTTCGCTCCTACGGAAGTTTGCGGAGCCTTGTGGGAGCGAGCTTGCTCGCGAAGAGGGCGTTGTAGTCGATGGATTTTCTGCGTCAGGACTATAGACTTCGCGAACAAGTTCGCTCCTACGGAAGTTTGCGGTGCCTTGTGGGAGCGAGCTTGCTCGCGAAGAGGGCGTTGCAGCCGATGGATTTTCTGCGTCAGGAATATGGCCTTCGCGAGCAAGCTCGCTCCCACGGAAATTTGCGGTGCTTTGTGGGATCTGGCTTGCTCGAGAAGAGGGCGTCGCAGTCGATGGATTTTCTGCGTCAGGAATATAGCTTTCGCGAACAAGTTCGCTCCCACGGAAGTTTACGGTGCTTTGTGGGAGCGAGCTTGCTCGCGAAGAGGGCGTTGCGGTCGATGGATTTTCTGCGTCAGGAATATAGCCTTCGCGAACAAGTTCGCTCCTATGGAAGTTTGCGGTGCCTTGTGGGAGCGAGCTTGCTCGCGAAGAGGGCGGTACAGTCGATGGGTTTTCTGCGTCAGGACTATAGCCTTCGCGAACAAGTTCGCTCCTACGGGAGTTTGCGGTGCCTTGTGGGAGCGAGCTTGCTCGCGAAGAGGGCGTTACAGCCGATGGATTTTCTGCGTCAGGACTATAGCTTTCGCGAACAAGTTCGCTCCTACGGAAGTTTGCGGTGTCCTGTGGGAGCGAGCTTGCTCGCGAAGAGGGCGCTGCAGCCGATGGATTTTCTGCGTCAGGACTATAGCCTTCGCTAGCAAGCGCGCTTCCACATCGTTCTGCATGACACGCCTCGACGCTCACCGGGGTGAATCGGACTCTGTCGCCAGCCTTCAATTGCCCCAGCTGCCACAGGTCCGCTTCGATGATGGTCACCGGGCAGACGAATCCGCCCAGGCTGGGTCCGTCCGGCCCCAGGATTACCGGCATGTCGCCGGTGAAATCCACCGCGCCGATCGCATACGGGTTGTCGTGGATGTTGGACGGGTGCAACCCCGCCTCGCCGCCATCGGCACGCACCCATTCGGGTTTGGGGCCGATCAGGCGCACGCCGGTGCGGCTGGAGTTGAAATGCACTTCCCAGTCGGTCGCGAAAAACCTCTCGATGTACGCTTCAGTAAAGTATTCCGGGGCGGCATGCGGGCCGTAAATGACCCTCATCCGGCGCACGTCTGTCAGCGCTTCAAGTGCCTCATCGGCAATCCGCCGCCCCGCACTGCGCTCCACCAGGGGCGCGATGTGCAGCACATCGCCGGCGCGCAGCGCGCGACCGCCATGACCGCCGAACTGGCCGAGGGTAAAGGTACTTTTGCTGCCCAGGTAATCCGGCACGTCGAGCCCGCCGCGCACGCACAGATAGCTTCGCACACCGGCACCTGCGATGGTGCCCAGCGACAACGTCGAACCGGCACTCACGAATAGCGCGGTGTTCATCGCACAGGATTGGCCATCGAGAGTGATCGGGATGTGCGCACCGGTCACTGCCACCACCGCATCGGTGTTGAAACGCAGTAGCGGCCCGCTCATGGTGACTTCCAGCGCGGCGCATCCTTCAGGGTTGCCCAGCAGGCCGTTGCCCTGGCGCAACGCGCGGCTGTCCATCGGCCCGGATGGCGGTACACCGACCGCCCAGTAGCCCAAGCGTCCCGGATAGTCCTGAACGCTGGTCTGGGTGCCGCCGCTCAGCACCTCGAAGGTGTCAGCGTGATACACCAGACCTTCCAGACAGCGGGTCCATGGCTGACCACTGGAGAACGGCGCGTCGGCAATGATCTGGCGCAGGTAGTCGCGATTGGTTTCCACACCGTACAGACGCGTTTCGTTCAGCGCGTCGATCAGCCCGGCGCTGGCGTCCTCGCGGCTCGGTGCCCAACTGATCAGCTTGGCGATCATCGGGTCGAAGTACGGCGGTATCTCACAACCGGCCCCGACCCAGGTGTCGATGCGCAGCGTCCGGCCATCCGCAGGCGGGAAATCAGCCGCAGTCAGCAGGCCAGGGCAGGGCTGAAAGTCACGGCCCGGATCTTCCGCGTAGAGCCGCGCCTGAATCGCGTGGCCAACCGGTTTCAGGCCGGCCTGCAACTGATCCAGCGGTGGCAGATCACCGGCGGCCAGTTGCACCATCCAGCTGACCAGATCCACGCCCCACACCTGCTCGGTGACGCCGTGCTCGACCTGCAAGCGTGTGTTCACTTCCAGAAAATAGAAGCGCTGATCTTCACTGTCGAAGACGAACTCGACCGTCCCGGCGCTGCGATAATTGACTGCCCTGGCCAGTTGCACAGCCGCTATGCAGAGTTCTTCGGCCATGCCGTGCGGCAGGTTCGGGGCCGGGGTTTCTTCCAGCACTTTCTGATTACGCCGCTGTACCGAGCAGTCGCGTACGCCGAGCGCCAGCACTTCGCCCTGACCGTCGCCGAACACCTGCACTTCCAGATGGCGGGCGCGCTGGATGTATTTCTCGATGAACACACCCGCGTCGCTGAAATTGTTCTGACCGAGGCGCTTTACCGCCTCGAACGAGTCGGCCAGCTCTTCGGCGCTGCGACACACACGCATGCCGATACCACCACCGCCCGCCGTGCTCTTGAGCATCACCGGGTAGCCGATGGTGTGAGCCGCCGCGATGGCCGACTCCAGGCTGTCGAGCAGCTCAGTGCCTTCGAGCATGGGCACGCCATGCTGTCTGGCTAGCGCTCGGGCGGTGTGTTTGAGGCCGAATACGCGCAGTTGCTCGGGCGTCGGGCCGACGAAGGCGATACCGGCGTCTTCACAGGCCTGAGCGAACGCAGCGTTTTCGGAGAGAAACCCGTAACCGGGATGAATGGCTTTGGCGCCGCTGGCTTTGGCGATGGCGAGGATCTTGTCCACCGCCAGATAGGTTCCGGCTGCGCCGCCTTCGCCCAGGCTGTGGGCTTCGTCGGCCTGCATCAGGTGCAGGCTGGCAGCGTCGGCTTCGGAATACACCGCCACGCCCTTGACCTGCAAGGTGCGCAGGGTCCGCAGGATGCGGCAGGCAATGGCGCCACGGTTGGCGATCAGCAGTTTGTCGAACATGGCATAACCCCGGAAACCCAGTCGCGCTCGGTTTCGTGATGGGAAGCGGGCCGTCCCGCTATTGATCAATCTACGCAACGGTCGTCCGTTGCTGAGGGCAGGTGTCGGGTCAGTCGCGAATCAACAATTGCGCAGGCGTCGGGTTGTAGCCGTTGCAGGGGTTGTTGAGCTGCGGACAGTTGGAAATCAGCACGATCACGTCCATTTCAGCGCGCAGCTCGACGTATTTGCCGGGTGCGGAAATACCGTCTTCGAAGGTCAGGCCGCCTTCGGCTGTCACGGGTACGTTCATGAAGAAGTTGATGTTGGGGCCGATGTCGGCCTTGCTCAGCCGACCGTCATGCATGCAGGCGCGCAGGTAGTTGTCGCGGCAGCTATGCATGTAGCGCTTTTCCAGGGCGTAGCGGACGGTGTTGCTCTCTTGCGCGCACGCGCCACCGAGTGTGTCGTGGCGACCGCAGGTGTCATCGACAATGGTCAGCATCGGCTGGCCGAGGTTGGAAAACAGCACGCTGCCGGTGGTCAGGTACACGCTGTTCTGACGGCGCAGGGTGCGCTGTACGTCGTAGCGTTCACGCGGGTTGCTCAGGCTGAAAAACAGTGTGTCGACCGCCTGATTGCCTTGCAGATCGAGGATGCGCACGGTCTGCCCGGCCTTGACCTCGGCCAGAAAGGGCTCGCCGGCCGGTATGGTCGCGTCACAGCAAAGGTGAGTGGGTGAATTCATGACAAGGCTCCTCAGGCGAACAGACGGTCGGTATTGATGAAGCCGCGCTCGTTTTCCGGGCGCGAGGTGCGGCAGTGCTCGGCAACGCTGGCGTCGGCTTTCATCCAGCTGAGCTTGAGCGGTTGCGGGGCATATTCCGGGTTGGGGTCCATCGGGTGTTGCAGCGCGGTCAGCACCACCAGCGTGTCCATCGGTGCGTAGAGTTCGATGTAGTCACCGGCTTTGGAATTATTCGGCGCGAAGTGCAGGGTTCCTGCCTCGTCGACATCGACACGGCTGAACAGGTTGAGGGTCATCAGCAGGTCGGACAGCCCCAGCCCCCATTTGCCCAGCTCGACCAGCAGGTTGTCGACGCCGTTGCGAAAGAAGCCGTTGCGCAATTCCTGATAACGGCCCTGGCCGTATTTTTCAGCGACTTCCTGAGCATTGAGCACGCCGCCGATGCTGTCGCTCCAGCCGCAGGTGTCAGTGACGATGGCCGCCAGTACGCGGCCCATGTCCGAATACAGGCAATGACCGTTGCTCAGACGAGCGGTGTGCTGGCATTTGAGGCTGTCAGGCAGGTTCAGCCGTTCGGTTTTTTCGTGGGCGTTGAGCAGGGTCAGGCTGACGTTGGCGTTGCCGTGCAGGTCGGTCAGGCGCAGCAGTTCGCCACGCTTGAGGATAAACGAACGATGGCCGCCACCGGGCAGCATCTCTTCGGCGAAAACCGGGTACAGCGTGGTTGAGTCAGTCATTGAACGGGCTCCTCTGAAACGTTGAGCAGCGAATCGATGGCGGCGCGTTCGGCGCGGCGTTCGCTGTTGAGGGGGATGTCGTAAGTGATGCGCGCGCCGTAGGCGCCGGGGGCGTGCGGGTCGTGGCGCACCTTGTCGAAAACCAGCAGGCGGGTGCCGAGGTTGAAACCTTCGGACAGGTCGTGGGTGACCATGAACACGGTCAGTTTCGTTTCGCGCCACAGGTCCAGCAGCAGGTGGTGCATGTCCTTGCGGATGCCCGGGTCGAGCGCGCCGAACGGCTCGTCCAGCAGCAGGACGCGCGGTTTCATGATCAGCGCCTGGGCGATCGCCAGACGCTGCTGCATGCCGCCGGACAATTGCGTCGGGTACTTGTCCAGCGCATGCCCCAGGCCGACCTTGCCGAGCAACTGTGCGGCGTTCTCGCGCGCCTCGCTTTTGGCCTGGCCGAACAGACGGCCGAGCCAGGGCGAGCGGGGCAGCTCCAGACCCAGCGCCACGTTGTCGAGCACCGACAGGTGCGGGAACACCGAATAGCGCTGAAACACCACGCCACGGCTGGCATCCGGCTCATTGCGTAGGGACGTGCCGTCCAGCGTGATCACGCCGCGACTGGCGGATTCCTGGCCCAGCAACAGGCGCAGAAAGGTCGACTTGCCGCAGCCCGACGCGCCGACCAGCGTGCAGAACTCGCCTTCGGCCACATCCAGGTTGAGGCCCTCGAGCACCACCTGATCGGCGTATTGCTGCCAGACATTGCGCACACTGATAAAGCTCATGCTCGCGCTCCTTCGTACCAGGGAAAGGCGCGTCGGGTCAGAGCTTTCAGGCCCCAGTCCATCAGCCAGGCGAGCAGGGTGATCCACACCACATAGGGCAGAATCACGTCCATCGCCAGATAGCGCCGCACCAGGAAGATCCGGTAGCCCAGGCCGTCAGTCGAAGCAATCGCCTCGGCGGCGATCAGGAACAGCCACGCCGAACCCAGCACCAGGCGCAGCGCGATCAACAGGCGTGGCAGCAATTGCGGCAGGATCAACCGCAGGATCAGTGTCCAGGTCGAGGCACCGAGGGTTTGCGCCTTGATCAGCAGTTCGACCGGAATTTCACGGGCGCGCTGTTCCAGATCGCGGGCCAGAATCGGTGTGATACCGATCACGATCAGCATTACCTTCGATAACTCGCCCAGGCCGAACACGATGAACAGAATCGGCAGGATGGCCAGCGGCGGCACCATCGACAGCACCGTCAGCAAGGGCGACAGCGGTGCGCCGCACAGCGGCAGGATGCCCGCTGCGATGCCCAGACACAGGCCCAGCAGCGCGCTGATCCCCAAGCCGATGGCCAGGCGTTGCAGGCTCGATGCGCTGTCCTGCCACAGCAGGTAGTCACCGCTGCGCGGGTCGGCAACGAACGCCATGCGTTTGACCGCATCGGCCATCTGTACCGCGCTGGGTAGCAGTTTGTCGCTGGGGTTTTCCGCAAGCCGGGTGGCTGAGCCCATGAAATAGGCGAACAGCAACAGGGCGAACGGCAGGATCACCAGTATCAGGCGACCGGCACGATCCGGATGGCGGTTTATCAAACGCATGGCAATGACCTTTCTACTGAGCGTGATTTACAGCTTGCCGTCGACGGCCATCTGCACGTAGCCGGGGTCAAAGTGCAGCTTGAGATTGCCCTTGTCGCCGAGCATCACGCCATTGGCAAACGACATGCCGACCGCGTCGGCGTCGCGTGCGCCTTCGCCGAGCAAACCGTGAGCGAACGAGAAGTCAGCCACCTTGCGCTGGGTGTCCGGCAGCTGTTTGCTGGTCGCGAACTCAAGCGCTTCCTTGGGCGTGGCAAACAGCTTGGTGGTGTCCAGTTGCGCCTGGAAGCCGGCCAGATCGGTGCCCGATGCCTTGGCCATGTGTTCCAGCGCAGCCTTGCCCTGAGCATTTTTGGCGTTCATCAGTTCGACCACTTCAAACCAGGCGCCGGTCAGGGCCTTGCCCAGGGCCGGGTTGTCTTTCAGGGTCTGAGTGTTGACGACCATCATGTCCATGATCTCGCCGGGAATCTGGCTGGAGTTGAACACTTCGGTCACGCCGGGCTTGGCCTTGATGTCCGAGAGCATCGGGTTCCAGGTGGTGACGGCCTGTACATCGTCGGTATTGAAAGCTGCCGAGATATCGGCATCCGAGGTGTTGACCACCTTGAGGTCTTTTTCACTGAGCTTGACGCTGTCCAGCGCTCGGGCCAGCAGGTAGTGAGACACCGACAGCTCGACCAGATTGACGTCCATGCCTTTCAGATCGGCGACTTTCTTGCCTTCGCCCTTGAGCACGATGCCGTCGTTGCCGTTGGAGAAGTCGCTGACGATCAGTGCCGTGCTTTCCACGCCACCTGCGGCCGGGATGGTCAGAGCGTCCATGTTGGTCATGGTGCAGCCATCGAACTGGCCGGCGGTGTACTGATTGATGGATTCGACGTAGTCATTGAGCTGGGTGACATCGATCTTGATGCCGTACTTTTTCGCCCACTTGTCGACGATGCCCTGGCTACCTGCGTATTCCCACGGCATCCAGCCTGCGTAGATGGTCCAGCAGACGTTGAAGTGATCTTTCTGGGCGGCATTCGCCGAGAGGCTCAACGCAGCAAGCAGGCCTGCCGTCAGCAGACCGAAGAGACGAGACTTTTGCATGTTGAGAAATCTCCAGTAGTGAAAAAAGGCGGCCAGGAGCAACGTGACACCACTGGTGTCCCTGTCTCCCGGGCTTTTGTCCCGCCGTGTAACCTCTACTGGAGGTCGCCAACTCTCGGACCAGCCACTTGCCTGGCGGCAAGCCGGAACCCTAGTCGGCTATTGCAAATTGTGGTGCCGCGAACCTGTGTTGACTCCTGCACATCGCTCATCAAGCGAGAGTTGTGCCAACTCGTGCTGCGCCTTGTTTTTCAAGGGCTGGCCGAGTCATCGACGGCCAGCTGCCGGAGGAACTGCCTTGTGCTGGTGCGAGACCGCACCGTGATGAGGCAAAGGCGGATGAAATGTTTTGTAGCATGTTTGTAGAAGGCCGAAACAGGCCTGCAGGCCTTGGTTGCAGAGCCTTTGCGAGTCAGTTGCTGACCATTCGCGCCCAACCCTCTAAGCTGACCCAAGGCACTAGAAGGGCTTTTCGATGTCAGATATTTCGTCCGCCAACCGCTTTGACGGACGCCGACCAGCGTCGCTGGTTTGGCCCAATCGCGGTCCAGGAGGCCGCCATGTATCGAAGACCCTTGCTTATCACCTTGCTGACCCTTTTCCTTTCTGGTTGCTACGCAGGTCCCGGTTACTACGAATCCGATGTGTACACGCAGCCGACTGTCGTGGGCGGCGCCTACGCGTATGACAATGGCTACCGCTCTAACTACTATCAGGAGCGACGCATCTATGTGGCGCCTCAACCGCGCTATTACACCCAGCCCCGCTATTACGCCCCGGCACCCCGTTATTACGCGCCACCGCCCCCGCCGCGCTACTACCAGCCGGGACGTCCACCGGGTTATGGCTGGAGAAACGATGGCTTTCGCGGCAATGGCGGTTTCGGCCGCAATGACGGCTTCGGACGCAACGACGGCTTTCGTGGCGACCGAGGTAACCGTGGCTGGGACGACCACGGTGGGCGTGGCGGACGAGATGGCCGTGATCATGGAAGAGGCGGGCGCGGCGACGGTCGTGGCGGGCATCGATAGCTGAAATGTGTGCGCTCACTGTCATGGCAACGCTGTGAACTGACTACTGCTGCAAACTGACTATAGTGCCGACGCTCCGCGTCGGCACACTTTTCTGGACGCTCTGCGTCCGATCTTGAAGGCGCATGGCGCAACCGGCATTGACTTTGCTGTCCGGCTTTCCTAGTGTCCGCGCATTGTTTTTACCGGATGTAACCATGACTAGCGACGACCGCATCAAGCTTGAGCCGAGCTGGAAAGAAGCCCTGCGTGACGAATTCGAACAACCCTACATGGCTCAATTGCGCGAGTTTCTGCGTCAGGAGCACGTGGCCGGCAAGGAAATCTATCCGCCCGGGCCACTGATCTTCAATGCGTTGAACTCCACGCCGCTGGATAACGTGAAAGTGGTCATCCTGGGCCAGGACCCGTATCACGGCCCGAACCAGGCGCATGGGCTGTGCTTCTCGGTGCAGCCGGGTGTGCCGACGCCGCCATCGCTGGTCAACATCTACAAAGAGCTGAAACGCGACCTGAACATCGATATTCCGAACCACGGTTGCCTGCAATCCTGGGCTGATCAGGGTGTGATGTTGCTGAACACCACCCTCACCGTCGAGCGCGCCAACGCTGCTTCCCATGCAGGAAAAGGCTGGCAGCACTTCACCGACCGGATCATTCAAGTGGTCAGCGAGCACCAGCCGCATCTGGTTTTCCTGCTGTGGGGCGCTCATGCGCAGAGCAAGCAGAAACTGGTCGATGCGACCAAGCATCTGGTGCTGACCTCCGTCCATCCGTCGCCGTTGTCAGCCTACAAAGGCTTTTTGGGCAACGGGCATTTCGGGCGGGCCAACAAGTACCTTGAGCAAAACGGCATTGCGCCGATCGACTGGCGCTTGCCTGCGCTTTGATTTGAGAGGATTCCAGCGAACTGTTCAGTCAGCGAGCCGTTTGTTCCAGCGTCGGTACAGCGGCTCGGCGAGAAACAGCACGAACAGCAGGCGCATGACCTGCATGGCTGTGACCAGCGGCACCGACAGTTGCAGCACTTCGGCGGTCAGGCTCATTTCTGCGATGCCGCCGGGCATCATGCCCAGCGTCAGCGAACGCAGGTCCAGTTGGGTGAGGGCGCTCAGCGCCAGTGCCGCCAGTGCGGCGATCAGCATGGTCAGCGCAGTGCCCAGCAGCGTGCGCGCCAGGAACGATGGCGCACGCCGAAAGAACTCCCGATTGAAATGACAACCCAGCCCGCTGCCAATCAGCAACTGGCCAAGCTGGCTAGCACCGTTGGGCAGGCCGATTTTCAGATCCCAGACTACGCTCGCCACGGCGCTGAGCAACAGCGGGCCGAACAGCCAGGGATTGGGCTGCTTGAGGCGTTGCCACAGCCAGGCCAGCGCAGCCCCGAGCGGCAGCAGAACGGCCAGCCAGCGCCAGTCCACGACGCTGGCATGCAAGGCTGGTGCACCATCACCCAATAGGTATTTGAAGATCGCCGGCACGCACAGCACCACGGCGAGTACCCGCAGACTTTGTGCGGCCGCGACACTGCTCAGCGTTGCACCGTTGCGAGCGCCGAGGTTGACCATCTCCCCGGAACCGCCCGGCATGCTGGAGAAGAACGCCGTAGGGCGATCCTCGCCGGTACGCAGCATCAGCCACACGCCGACCAGACACGACAAGCTGGTGACCAGGGCACCGATGAAAATCAGCCCGAAATGCGCCAGTACCTGCTCGATGACCACCGGGGTGAAGTGCAGGCCGATGCCGATCCCAATGATCAGCTGTCCGCATTTGCGACCGCCGGGAATCTGCGCCAGCTGCCAGGGTGTCAGGCAGCGCACCAGGATGATTGCCAGCAACGAGCCCACCATCCATGGCAACGGCCAGCCGACCTGACTGGCGAGGTAGCCGCCTAGCAGGCCGACCAGTGGCGTTGCCCACCATTGGCGCAGAGACGAATCAGCCATGTGCCGCAGCGGCCTGCTGTTTGGCGCGCTTGCGCCAGATGCGCAGCAGCGGGAACAGCAGCATGAACACGGTCACTACCCAGACCCCGAGGGTAATCGGGCTGGACCAGAGGATCCCCAGTTCGCCGTTGGAGATCGACAGGGCACGACGCAGGTTTTGCTCCATCAGGCCCCCCAGGATGAACCCGAGCAGGATCGGCGACAGCGGGAAGTCCAGCTTGCGCAGGATGTAACCGAAGATACCGATACCGACCATCAGGAACAGGTCGAAGGTGGTAGCGTGCACCGCATACACACCGATGCCGGTGATGATCGCAATCACCGGGACCAGCGCCCAGTTCGGCACGGCAAGGATGCGCGTGAAGATGCGAATCATCGGGATGTTGAGGATCACCAGCATGATGTTGGCGATGAACAACGACGCGATCAGGCCCCAGACGATGTCCGGCTGCTGTTGAAACAGCATCGGGCCGGGCGTGATGTTGTACAGCGACAACGCGCCGATCATCACCGCTGTGGTGCCTGAACCGGGCACGCCCAGTGTCAGCATCGGCACCAGGGCGCCACAGGCTGTCGCGCCGATGGCTGTCTCGGGTGCGGCCAGGCCACGCATGTCGCCCTGGCCGAACTTGCCGCTGGCGCCGGCGATGCGTTTTTCCGTCATGTACGCGACCGCACTGGCCAGCGTCGCACCGGCACCCGGCAGCACCCCGAGGATGAACCCCAGCAGACCGCAGCGAATGTTCACCACGAACACGGAAGCGGCTTCCTTGACGTTGAACATCATGCGCCCGGTGGCCTTGACGGCCTCCTGGCCGCGATGGGTCTTCTCCAGGAGCAAGAGGATTTCGCTGATCGAAAACAGGCCCAGCACCAGCACCACGAACTGAATGCCATCGGTGAGGTGAATGTTGTCACCCGTGAAACGGTACACCCCGCTGTTGGCATCGATACCGACCGCAGACAGGAACAGCCCGATCAGCGCGGCAATGAACGTCTTCAGCGGCCGGTCACCGGCCATCCCACCCAGACAGACGATCGCAAACACCATCAGCACGAAGTATTCCGCAGGACCGAAGGCAATCGCCCATTTGGCGAGCAAGGGCGCGAACAGCACCATGCCGCAGGTGGCGATGAACGCGCCGATGAACGAACTCCATGCCGACAGCGACAGTGCAACCCCGGCCAGGCCCTGGCGGGCCATCGGGTAACCGTCCAGGGTGGTCATCACGGTGGAGGCTTCACCCGGAATGTTCAGCAGGATCGAACTGATGCGTCCGCCGTATTCGCAGCCAAGGTACACGGCTGCCAGCAGAATCAGCGCCGACTCGGGCGGCAGGCCCAGCGCGAAGGCGATAGGGATCAGCAGCGCTACACCGTTGATCGGTCCAAGCCCCGGCAGCAGGCCGACGACAGTACCGATCAGTGTTCCGCACAGCGCCGTGATCAGGTTGTAAGGCGTCAGGGCGACACCGAAGCCCTGGCCCAGATAACCGAAAGTATCCATTTTAATTCTCCAGAACGCTGAGCAGGCCTAAAGGCAAGGGGACGTCCATGGCCTTGTCGAACAGCAGGTACAGGCCGACGCTCATCAGAATCACCACCACCACGCTCGGCAGCCAGCGGCCGCCATACAGGCGGGCCATGGGGATGCCGATCAGAATGCTGCTGAGGATGAAGCCCAGCGGTTCGAACAGCCCCGCGAATATCAGCAGCAGGACGATGCACACGCCGATCTTTATCAGGGTCTCGCGGTCCAGCTCCGGGTCTTCCTCGGTGTGCACGATGGGTGTGGGTCTGATCAGCAGGTACAGCAGGGCGGCGCCCATCAGCCCGAGCATCAGCAGCGGGAAAGCGCGCGGTCCGACCGGTTCATAGGAAAAAGGTGCCTGATAAGGCCAGGCCATAAGGGCAAGGCCTATGCATGCCAGTAACAGCACGCCAGCGAAGATGCGTTGTATGACCATGAGAAGCTCCTGAGTCGCGCCCGTACGGCGGGCGCAACTGAATGTCAGTCAATTGAGTTCAATTACTGAATCAGGCCGAATTCCTTGGCCATCAACTTGTAGTCGGCGACCTGCTTCTTGACGTAGGTGTCCAGTTCCGCGCCGGTCATGGCGAACGGGAATAGCTCGCGCTGGTCGCGCAGTTTGGCGAAGTCCTCGGAAGCCAGGATCTTGTCGAACGAGGCTTTCCACCAGTTGTAGTCTTCGTCGCTGACCTTCGGCCCGAGGTAGAAGCCACGTACCACCGGCCAGACGATGTCGTAGCCCTGCTCCTTGGCGGTGGGGATGTCTTTCATTTCAGGTTCGTCGATACGCTTTTCGGCGAACACCGCTAGCAGTCGCATATCGCCGCTCAGAATGTGCGGCATGGAGTCGGAAATATCGGTACTGCCCACCTGGATGTGGCCGCCGAGCAGCGCGGTGGCGATTTCACCGCCGCCTTCGAGTGCCACGTAGCGCAGTGCGCGCGGGTTGATGCCGGCGGCCTTGGCGATCAATGCGGTCTGCATCCAGTCCTGGCTGCCCACGGTGCCGCCTGAGCCGATCACGACTTTGCTCGGGTCGGCTTTCAGCGCCTGGACCAGATCGTCGAGATTCCTGTAGGGCGAGTCGCTCTTCACTGCGATGGCGCCATAGCTGGTGCCCACGGCGGCGAGCCAGCGCACTGCGTTCTCATCGAAACGACCGAATTTGCCCTGCGCCAGATTGAGCAGCGAACCGCTGGACCACGCGACCAGTGTGCCGGCATCGGCGGGGCGCTGCGCGACGACGGCGTTGTAGGCCACCGCGCCGACACCGCCTGGCATGTAGGTGACGCGCATCGGCGAGGTCAGAATCTTCTCGTTGATCAGCGCGCTCTGTACCAGTTTGCAGGTCAGGTCGAACCCGCCACCTGGCGAGGCAGGGGCGATGCATTCCGGACGTTTGGGTTCGGCAAGCAACTGGCTGGCAATCAGCATGCACCCAGCGGTGGCGGCTACGTGACGCAGGGAAAATTTCATGTTCAGTCTCCAGGGATATTGTTGTTTTTGGCAGAGAGAAGCTGTTCGCCAGGCGCTTTTGTCGCGCACACGGCGAAGCCTGTGCGCTGTTTCACAGGTACTGGCGTTTGCGCTGAAGTGTTGTTTTGCGGCGGGTGGCGGGAGGGGCGCGCAGAGCATTCCTCGACGGGAGGTGCTCCATGGGCTGGCAAGCCTGGACGGGCGTAGACATGACGTGACTCCGTTTAACAATTTATTGTTTTTATTGTTCAGACGCATCCGGGCGCCTGTTTTTTACGTACCCTTTTATCGGGTCGTTTCGCGATGCTAAACGACAAACCTTTCGTAAACCTTTCAGTTGCCTTTCACGTCGTGATTAGCGAGCCGCGAATCGTTTCTGCCCTTCACAGACGGCAGCCGGCCTGTAAACTCCACCGCCACGAGCCTCGATACCCAGATCGATAACAACAGTGACAATCAGGAGACGGCGATGCGTGTTCTTCTTGTGGAAGATCATCTGCAATTGGCTGAAAGTGTCGCGCAGGCGCTCAAAAGCGCGGGTTTGACCGTTGATGTGCTGCATGATGGCGTGGCTGCCGACCTGGCATTGAACAGCGAGGAGTACGCGGTCGCCATTCTCGATGTCGGGTTGCCGCGCATGGACGGCTTTGAAGTGCTGGCGCGTCTGCGAGCGCGCAGCAAAAACCTGCCGGTGCTGATGCTGACGGCGCGCAGTGACGTCAAGGACCGGGTCCATGGGCTGAATCTGGGCGCCGACGACTACCTGGCCAAGCCTTTCGAACTTTCCGAGCTGGAGGCCAGGGTCAAGGCCTTGCTGCGGCGCAGCGTGCTGGGTGGCGAGCGGCAACAGCGTTGCGGCGTCTTGGCCTACGATCTGGACACTCGACGTTTCACGCTCGGCGAAGAACTGCTGACCCTGACTTCTCGCGAACAGGCGGTGCTGGAAGCGCTTATCGCCCGGCCGGGTCGGGTGATGAGTAAGGAGCAACTGGCGGCGCAAGTGTTCGGGCTCGATGAAGAAGCCAGCCCCGACGCCATCGAGATCTATGTCCATCGTCTGCGCAAGAAGCTCGACGGGCATTCCGTGGCCATCGTGACCTTTCGCGGTCTGGGGTATCTGCTGGAAAGCCGTGATGATTAACGACAGCCTGCGCTGGCGGTTATTGTGGAACCTGGCCCTGCTGCTGGTGGTGTTGATGCTGGCCAGCGGCATGAGCGCTTACTGGAATGGCCGCGAAGTGGCCGACACCGCCTATGACCGCACGTTGCTGGCTTCCGCGCGGACCATCGCGGCCGGCCTGACCCAGCGTGACGGGACGCTGAGCGCCGACATTCCCTACGTGGCGCTGGACACCTTCGCCTACGACAGCGAAGGGCGCATCTACTATCAGGTCAATGACATTCATCAGAAGCTGATTTCCGGCTATGAAAACCTGCCGTCGCCGCCGCCCGGTACATTGCGCACCGACGATTACCCGGCCCTGGCGAAATTTTATAACGGGATCTATCAGGGGCAGGACGTGCGGGTTGTCAGCCTGCTCAAACCAGTGACCGATCCGGGTATGAACGGCACTGCCGAGATCCGCGTTGCCGAAACCCAGGAAGCGCGCAAGGGCATGGCGCGCAGCCTGATGGCTGACACATTGCTGCGTCTGGGCATGCTCGGAGGAGGCGCGCTGCTGCTGGTCTGGTTCACGGTAAGCGCGGCATTGCGACCGCTGGAGCGCCTGCGCACCGCCGTCGAGGAGCGTCAGCTGGATGATCTGCGCGCGTTACCGATGGTTGAAGTGCAGCACGAACTGCGTCCGCTGGTAGGGGCGCTGAACCACTTCACCGAGCGACTGCGCGTGCAGTTCGAGCGTCAGGCGCAATTCATCGCCGATGCCGCCCACGAACTGCGCACCCCGCTGGCCGCCTTGAAGGCGCGGGTCGAGCTGGGGCTGCGCGAGCGCGACCCGCAGCATTGGCGCAGCACGCTGGAGTCGGCGGCGCTCGGCACCGATCGACTCACGCATCTGGCCAACCAGCTGCTGTCCCTGGCGCGCATCGAAAACGGCGCGCGGGCTATCGCCGAGGGCGGGGCGCAACAGCTGGACCTCAGTCAGTTGGCCAGAGAGCTGGGCATGGCCATGGCGCCATTGGCTCATTCCCGGGGTGTCGCGCTGGCGCTGGAGGCTGACGAGCCGGTCTTGCTGCGCGGCGAGCCGACCTTGCTGAACGAATTACTGAGCAATCTGATCGACAACGCGCTGGCCCATACCGCACCGGGCGGCAACGTCGTCTTGCGGGTCTATGCGCCGGGTGTTCTGGAGGTCGAGGATGATGGTCCCGGCATTCCGGCAGATGAGCGTGAGCGGGTCTTCGAGCGGTTTTACCGTCGCAGTCAGCAGGGCAGTGGTGCCGGGCTCGGGCTGGCGATTGTGGGCGAAATCTGCCGGGCACATCTGGCCAGAATCACGTTGCACGAGGGCGCCGAGCGCGGCCTGAAGGTTAGGGTCAGTTTCAGCGCGACCTGATGGGTCGAAATTAGTAGAGCATGCTCTTGGCTTCGTCCATCTGGGCGCTGAGCACGCCTTCGCCTCTGGCGAGCCGCAACTGGCTGTAGGCAGGCAGGTCGACCATTTCAATGAGGCTGAAGGGGTGTTCGGTATTCCTGTGGATATGCACCGTGGCGATCTGCACCAGATCGGTGTAGTCAGGGCTTTTCGAGACACGTGCGAAGTTCTGGAACTGGCCCGGCACACAGGCCAGTGGCTCGGGGAAATCCCAGGAGCGCAGCAGGCGCTCGCCGATGACCGGATGAATGCTGTCGATCACGTGGTTGAGGCTGATCGGGTCGGACAGCAGCTCGTAATGGTCTTCGGCATAGGTCAGGATCGGCAGGATCCCGATCAGATGGATCAGCCCGGCGAGCGTGGCCTGATCGGGTTTCAGATTGGTGTAGTGCTGACACAGGGTGTAACTGATACCGGCCACCTGCAGGCTTTGCTTCCAGATATCGCGCATCTTCTGCTCGATGACCGGCGACTTGGCGTGGAACATCTGCTCGACCACTAGGCCGATGGCCAGGTTGCAGGTGTAGTTGACGCCCAGCCGCCGAATCGCGGTGTTGACGTCGCTGACTTCAAAATTCGGGCGCAGCAAGGGGCTGTTCGCGACCTTGATCAGGCGCGCGGAAAGGGCTGTATCGCTACCGATGACCTTGCTCAGGGCCGAGATACTGATCTCGGTGTCCTCTGCAGCCAGGCGAATTCTCAGTGCCACTTCCGGCAGGGTGGGGAGAAACAAGGCATCTCTGTCGATGGCCTTGATCAAGTTTCTCTGCACCTCGTCAGCCATCTTGCTCATGTTGCATCTCGCAGCTGTTGGGGGTGTCCAGAGTTATCCGCGCGCTCTTCAGAGCGCCAGGGTGTACTGGAACGCTCTAAAGACACTAGGAAGCTGAATGTGTTCGTCTGGCTAGCGCTGAGTTTCGAGTTTGCTGTCCAGTGTGTAGGGCAGTTCACTCATTTGCAGCGCTGCGCCTTCTGGCGAGCCAAGATTGATACGACCGTCTTCCGCCGCATCACCCTGCAACACCGCAAGCAGTTCGATGTTCTGCCCATCCTGTGCGGCCATGACGACGTTGCCCACAGCGCTGGCATGCACCGGTGAGAACAGTGCCGTACCGGGCTGCGGGATCTCTTCGCCACTCAGGGTCAGGCGGTAAAGCCTGCGCTTGAGTTTGCCAAGATATTGCATTCTGGCAACGATTTCCTGGCCGGTGTAGCAGCCTTTCTTGAAGCTGACGCCGCCAACCGCTTGCAGATTGATCATCTGCGGAATGAATTCTTCGCGGGTGCTGCCGAACACCTGGCCGATGCCGACACGTATCTGGCCCAGCAACCAGTCATTCAGCGGGGCTTCGCTCAACTGCGCTGCCAGGCGCGACTTGATGCTGTCCGCCTGTGCGCTGCGCACCCAGAGCTCGGCCCGGCCTGGCGAGACGCGGATCGCGATCAGATCATTGGCGCGCACCACGCTATCGGTTTCCTGTGGCAGATCCAGCCCCAGGCTGATCAGCGCAGCGTCCCCATCCTGCAGGCCGAAGCGCACCCAGTCTGCGCTTTCGTCCGTGAGCTTCGATTTGGAGAACACTGCGTATTTGCGCAGGTCGAGCAATTGCGCCTCGATCAGTTCGCCAGCCATCGCCAGCAGGCAGCCGTCGCCTTCGAACACGATGCGAAAACTCGACTGCATCCGGCCTTTCTGCGTGCAACGGGCACCCAGGCTGGATTTGTCTTCATTCAGGTAGTTGAGGTTGCACGTCAGCTGACCCTGAAGAAACTTGCTGGCATCCACGCCGCGAACGGCGAGAACGCCCTCATGGGTTAGCGTGCAGAAAAAAGCTGTGTGGGCCATGGTCATCGCAGATTGGGAAAAAAGTCCGGGGGCACATCATAGTGCCGAGTCGAGGTTATGCATACGGGTACATGAAAACTGCTGCGACCATTGCGAGATTCGCGCGCCCGGCTCACGGCTGTATACTTGCCGCCTACTTTGAGGAGCGCTCCATGGTCGAAGACGTTGAACTCAACCGCCTTTACTGGCACAGCCGCCGCGGCATGCTTGAACTGGACGTGCTGCTGGTGCCGTTTGTCCGTGAGGTCTACCCACATTTGAATGACGTGGACCGCGATTTGTACCGCCGTCTGCTGACCTGTGAGGATCAGGATATGTTCGGCTGGTTCATGCAGCGTGCCGAATCCGAAGATGCTGAATTGCAGCGCATGGTTCGCATGATCCTGGATCGTGTCCAGCCCCAGTGATCGCTTCGAATGTCACTGGCAGGCCTCGCGTCTGCTGGTGACGGCGTATCTCGCGGTCCAGTGTCTGGCACTGGTCGCGTTGTACTGGCTGGACATCGCAGCGTGGGCTGCGGCGCTGGGTGCGCTGATATGTCTGGCGCATGCTTTCCGGGTGATACCACGCTCTATCCTGCTGACGCATCCGGCGGCATTCACCGCGCTTAAGCGCGATCATCAAGGCTGGCAGCTGTGGAATGCACGTGACGGCTGGCAGCCTGTGCAGTTATGCCCCGACAGTCTTGCATTGCCGTGGGTGGTCATTCTGCGTTTTCGCCCCATTATCGCCGGTCGTCCCGGACGATCGATCAACAGCTGCTGCATCCCGCGTGACGCACTGACGCCGGACATTCACCGACGTTTGCGCGTACGTTTGAAGTTCAGCCGGCATAAGTGGGCGGCACCAGAATAGTGTCCAGCGCCTCCGGCAACATTTCGGGATAGTCCAGCGTGTAGTGCAGCCCCCGGCTTTCCTTGCGCTGCATGGCCGAGCGGATCATCAGTTCCGCCACTTGCGCCAGGTTGCGCAACTCGATCAGGTCGCGGCTGACCTTGTAGTTGCTGTAAAACTCGTCAATCTCATCCAGCAGCAGGCGTACGCGGTGCTGAGCGCGCTGCAGGCGTTTATTGGTGCGCACAATGCCGACGTAGTCCCACATGAACCGTCTCAGCTCGTCCCAGTTGTGCGCGATGATCACGTCTTCATCCGAGTCAGTGACCTGGCTGGCGTCCCAGGCCGGAAGGTCGGCGGGCATCTGCACGTCAGCCAGTTGCTTCTCGATGTCTGCGGCGGCCGATCGGGCATAGACGAAGCACTCCAGCAGCGAGTTGCTGGCCATGCGGTTGGCGCCATGCAGGCCTGTGAAGCTGGTTTCGCCGATGGCGTAAAGGCCCGGCACATCGGTATGCCCCTTGCTGTCCACCATCACGCCACCACAGGTGTAATGCGCAGCGGGGACTACGGGGATCGGTTCGCGAGTGATGTCGATGGAAAATTCCAGGCAGCGTTCATAGACGGTTGGGAAGTGCGTCTTGATGAAGGCTTCGGGTTTGTGGCTGATGTCCAGATACACGCAGTCGATGCCCAGCCGCTTCATCTCATGGTCTATCGCGCGGGCAACGATATCGCGCGGCGCCAGTTCTGCCCGCTCATCGAAGCGTTGCATGAAGCGCTCACCGTTAGGCAGCTTGAGGTAGGCCCCTTCACCGCGCAGTGCCTCGGTGATCAGAAAGCTCTTGGCCTGCGGGTGGTACAGGCAAGTGGGGTGAAACTGGTTGAACTCAAGGTTCGCTACCCGGCAGCCGGAACGCCAGGCCATGGCGATGCCGTCGCCACAGGCACCATCAGGGTTGCTGGTGTAGAGGTAAACCTTGGCGGCGCCGCCCGACGCCAGGATTGTGAAGCGCGCGCTGTAAGTATCCACTTCGCCACTGTGGCGATTGAGCACGTAGGCGCCGAGGCAGCGCTGGCCTTCCAGGCCGAGACGGCGTTCGGTGATCAGGTCGATGGCAGCGCGCTGTTCGAGCAATTCGATATTGGGTCGCTTGATTGCCTGTTCCAGCAGGGTGCGAAAAATGGCTGCACCCGTGGCATCTGCAGCATGAATGATCCGCCGGTGGCTGTGGCCGCCTTCACGCGTCAGGTGAAATTCAAATCCGCTTTCGTCGGTGCCTGCGTCATCGCCGCGGGTAAAAGGCACGCCTTGATCGATCAGCCATTGAATCGCCTCGCGGCTGTGTCCGACGGTGAAGCGCACAGCGTCTTCGTTGCAAAGGCCGCCGCCTGCGTTCAGCGTGTCCTCAACATGAGATTGCACGGTGTCGGTGTCATCCAGCACTGCCGCAACACCGCCCTGCGCCCAGAATGTCGAGCCGTTGGCGAGGTCACCCTTGCTCAGGACCGCAATCCGCAGGTGGTCGGGCAGGGTCAGTGCCAGGCTCAACCCGGCAGCGCCGCTGCCGATTACCAGTACGTCATGCTGAAAATGTTGACTCATCTGCGAATTCTGCCCTTGGCGACCACTAGTATAAGTATTGGGGTAACGGCACAATAGCCTCGCCTACATGGCAATGTGAGACCACAGCGGGTCTGGATTGTGCTCCAGTCCCTGACGTCATGCCTATTGATTTCCTTTTGTTGAGTTGCTGGAAATGCTCCAGTGTATTGATTTAAGGGAGTTTTATGCAGTTTGCGGCTCACGCCAGCGGTTGTGCCAATGGAACTTTTCTTAAAGAACCATGCTCAATAGCAGGTTGCCTACACAGGAACAGCGTCGATTTCGCAGGGTTAGATAAGTGATCATCAACTGCGAAACCGGCGACAAGACTATTCGCGCAGCCGACCGTGTCGAGCTGCGTTTTTCGTGCAGGCTTTACGATGGCTTGCAGGAAACTTGCTTGAAGGGGGAGAACTTTTGCGAAAAGCCCGAGTCTATGTTTGCGAGCCTGAACAATATCAGTTGCAACACTCCTTCATGCTTAACGAGGAGTGTTCATGCTAACCCAGGAAGAGGATCAGCAGCTTGTCGAACGCGTACAGCGTGGCGATACGCGAGCATTTGATCTGTTGGTGCTGAAGTATCAGCACAAAATTCTAGGGTTGATCGTGCGATTCGTGCACGACACCCATGAGGCTCAAGACGTTGCACAGGAAGCCTTTATCAAGGCTTATCGTGCTCTCGGAAATTTTCGCGGCGACAGTGCTTTCTACACTTGGCTGTACCGCATCGCCATTAACACGGCGAAGAACTATCTGGTTTCGCGAGGTCGGCGGCCACCGGATAGCGATGTAAGGTCTGAAGACGCGGAGTTCTACGACGGCGACCACGGCCTCAAGGACATCGAGTCGCCGGAGCGTGCATTGTTGAGGGATGAGATCGAGGGCACCGTCCATCGGACCATCCAGCTTCTCCCGGAAGATTTACGTACGGCACTAACTTTACGTGAATTCGATGGTCTGAGTTATGAAGACATTGCGAGCGTCATGCAGTGTCCTGTTGGTACCGTGCGCTCTCGGATCTTCCGCGCTCGGGAAGCCATCGATAAAGCCCTGCAGCCGTTGTTGCAGGAATCCTGAGACAGCGGCGATAGCCCAAGAGAGGAACCCGCCATGAGTCGTGAAGCCCTGCAGGAATCGCTGTCCGCGGTACTTGATAATGAAGCGGACGAACTGGAATTACGTCGGGTATTGAATGCCATTGACGATGCCGATACTCGCGCCACCTGGTCGCGTTACCAAGTTGCTCGTGCAGCGATGCACAAAGAGTTGCTGGTCCCTCATCTGGATATTTCGGCTGCTGTATCTGCCGCGATCGCCGATGAAGTCAGCCCGCTCAAGGCAGCTCGCGGTCCTTGGCGTACGCTGGGTCGTCTGGCCGTTGCAGCGTCGGTTACCGTAGCCGTTCTGGCTGGTGTCCGCCTGTATAACCAGGACGACATTGCTGGTGCACAGTTGGCACAGCAGACTCAACAGCCTGCCAATCTGACTGTTCCGCAAGTGAAAGGCCCTGCCGTACTGGCTGGCTACACTGAAAGCGCCGAGCAAGCACCTGGTCCTATGGCCAACGGTGTACTGCAGGGCGGTGGTCAAGGTGACCAGCGTCTGCCGGGCTATCTGCGTCAGCACGCCCAGGAAGCAGCGTTGAAAGGCACTGAAAGCGCGTTGCCATACGCACGTGCTGCGAGTCTGGAAAACCGTTAAGGAGGATCATGCGAGCCGTCCCTCTACTGCCACTACTGCTTGGTGGATGGCTTGCCCTCCCGGTACAGGCTGATGATGCGCAAGACGCAATAAATCGTCTTGCCAAGGTTGATCAGCAGCAAAGCTATCAAGGCACCTTCGTATACGAGCGCAACGGTAGTTTTTCTACCCACCGAATCTGGCACCGCATAGCGGACGGCCATATTCAGGAGCGCTTGCTGCAGCTTGATGGTTCTGCTCAGGAAGTATTGCGTGTTGACGGGCTTACTCAGTGCGTCAGCGGCACGCTCGAAGCGGGTGTAGCCAATCCGGCCGACTCTTCTGCCCGCGCATTCGATGTCAAAAGACTGTCCGCCTGGTACGACATGAAAATTGCCGGCAAATCCAGAGTGGCCGGTCGCCAGGCGACTATCGTTGCGCTGTCCCCCAAGGACCAGCATCGATACGGCCTCGAACTGCACCTGGATAACGAAACCGGTCTTGTGCTCAAGTCGCTTCTGTTGAGCGAGAAGGGGCAGCTGCTCGAGCGTTTCCAGTTTACCGATCTCGATACTGCCAGCGCGCTGTCCGAGCAGATGCTCAAGACCAGTGCCGACTGCAAGCCTGTTTCTGTGGTGAAGACCAAGCCTGAGCCCTCCATAAGCCCTGTGGCATGGCATTCGGACTGGTTACCGCCGGGTTTTGACGTCAGCAGCAGCGGTGTACGCAAAGACCCTGCTACGCAGTCGCCGGTGACCCATCTCATGTACAGCGACGGTCTGGCGCGTTTTTCGGTGTTCATCGAATCGGTTAAAGGTGGCGCGTCTTCGGATATTCGCACCCAGCTAGGCCCGACAGTGGCCGTTTCCCGCCGTCTGACAACGCCGCAGGGCGACATGATGGTGACGGTCGTCGGAGAAGTCCCGATGGGTACTGCAGAGCGCATAGCATTGTCGATGCGTAACGACGAACCTTCAGCCAATAAATAAACATTTGGAGTCACGGCTCCCAGGATGTAAAAATTTTCATCCTGGGTTACAGAAGCCGCCAGGCCGCACTCAACCTGGCTTGAGCAAAGGCGCTGAAATGTTTGGTGAGGTTTGCAGATTGCAAAAACTCTGTTTTTTTTCTATAGGTCACAGCCTCGCAGCTCTGGCCTTTTGTCGTTTTCAGAGGTCATGTCGCTGATCCAGAGATAAGCATCGCTGCTTGAGGTCTTTGAGTCGGTTGCTTCGGACTGCTTAATTTTTTCCTCGTTACAAACGGGAGCCATATGTCGATACCACGCATGAAATCCTACTTTTCATTGATTGCCGCTGTGCTGATGCTCGGTCAGGTGGCTACGGCGCAGGCCGAAAACCTGCCGGACTTCACCGGGCTGGTCGAGCAGGCATCGCCCGCAGTGGTGAATATCAGTACGCGCCAGAAGTTGCCGGACCGTGCCGTCGCCAATCAGCAGATGCCTGATCTGGAAGGCCTGCCGCCGATGCTTCGCGAGTTTCTCGAGCGCAGCATGCCGCCGGGTTCGCGTCCGCCAGGCTCGGGTGCAGGCAAGGGCGATCGCCAGCGTGAGGCTCAGTCCCTCGGCTCGGGCTTCATCATCTCCCCTGATGGCTACGTGCTGACCAACAACCACGTAATCGATGGCGCTGACGAGATTCTCGTACGCCTGTCTGATCGCAGCGAGTTGAAGGCCAAACTGGTCGGTACCGATCCGCGTACCGACGTTGCCGTGCTGAAAATCGATGGCAAGGACCTGCCGACCGCCAAACTGGGCAATTCCAATACGCTCAAGGTCGGCGAATGGGTTCTGGCGATCGGCTCGCCGTTCGGCTTCGATCACTCCGTGACCAAGGGTATCGTCAGTGCCAAGGGGCGCAGCCTGCCTAACGATACCTATGTGCCGTTCATTCAGACCGACGTGGCCATCAACCCGGGTAACTCCGGTGGCCCGCTGTTCAACATGGCTGGCGAAGTCGTCGGGATCAACTCGCAGATCTTCACCCGCTCCGGTGGTTTCATGGGGCTGTCGTTCGCGATTCCGATCGACGTCGCCATGGATGTCGCCAATCAGCTCAAGGCCAATGGCAAAGTCAGTCGCGGCTGGCTGGGTGTGGTCATCCAGGAAGTGAACAAGGACCTCGCCGAGTCGTTTGGTCTGGACAAGCCTGCCGGCGCGCTGGTTGCTCAGGTGCTTGAAGATGGCCCGGCTGCCAAGGGCGGTGTGCAGGTGGGTGACGTGATTCTGAGCGCCAACGGCCAGCCAATCGTCATGTCGGCTGACCTGCCGCACCTGATCGGCAACCTCAAGGACGGCAGCAAGGCCGAACTTGAAGTGATTCGTGACGGCAAGCGTCAGAAGCTGACGGTCACCGTCGGCGCACTGCCTGATGAAGGTCAGGAGATGGGCGATGTTGGCGGTACGGGAGCCGAGCGCAGCAGTAATCGTCTGGGCGTATCGGTGATCGAGCTGACCGCCGAGCAGAAGAAGTCCCTGGACCTCAAAGGCGGCGTTGCCATCAAGGAAGTCACAGGCGGCCCGGCTTCGCTGATCGGTCTGCAGGCGGGTGATGTGATCACTCACCTGAACAATCAGGCGATCACGTCCAGCAAGCAGTTCACCGAGGTGGCGAAAAGCCTGCCCA